>ENA-OWPA01000529-OWPA01000529.1-bioreactor-metagenome-genome-assembly--contig:-NODE-529-length-48517-cov-7.620933_pt1 | contig 48517 bp, 40 predicted proteins | sample MGYA00238139_ERZ651803 | MGnify/ENA primary metagenome ERZ651803 (study PRJEB26909, sample SAMN07631231) | bioreactor metagenome | isolation source: Switchgrass digestor | place: USA: Dartmouth...
AATGCAGCTTTAAGTGCATTCCTTCCTATACGGCCAAATCCATTAATTCCTACTTTAATTGACATAATAAATCCTCCTTGTACAATATAATTAGCTTTAATAATGTAATTAAGGGTCATTCAAAGTTTTTTGACAACCACACAGGAATTCTGATAAAACTTAGCTAATATTTCTCGTAGCGGCAGGGGACTTCGATCTTCCTCCTTGGGAAGCTCTTTCGCTGTCCCGAAATTAAGAGTGAAGCCCCTCCTCTATGAGATGTCTCGAATGAGCACGTTGCGGATGTAGCTTGCTGCATGCCTCGAGTTACGCGCAAGGTTGAGACTTATAGAGGATTGCGGGAACCCTGCCTAATTCAGTGAAAGCGAGGATGTAAATCATGTTCTATGGCGGTATTGATGTGGCTAAACACAGTCACGAAGTATGCCTCGTAAACGACTCCGGCGATATAGTTCTTAGGATGCATCTAGATAATAACCATAAAGGGATGAATAAGCTTTTGCAGGCATTGGAAAGACTCGGTTTAAAGCCTGATGACGTAAAGTTCTGCTTAGAGGCTACCGGCCATTACTGGCTCCCTATCTACTGCTACCTCACTAACCAGGGATTCGAACTTCATGTCATCAATCCCATTCAGTCGGATGCTTTGCGGAATCTCTACGTGCGTAAAACTAAAACCGACCAAAAAGATGCTCTGCTCCTTGCCGACTTGCTGCGATTGGGAAGAGCCCCCGAGACCAGACTCCCTTCCGAAACAACCCTCAAATTGCAGTCGCTCTCCCGACTCCGCTTTGAGTTCGTACGCCAGGTCGGTGGCCTTAAGAACAGGGTGCTTGGTATTTTGGATAGGATTTTCCCTGAATACCCAGACTGCTTCTCCGATGTGTTTATCCGGACTTCAAGGGAGCTGCTAAAATCTTACCCGGAGCCGGAAGAATTAGCCGAAGTGGACCTTTCAGAGTTATCTGCTTTCCTGAAAGAACACTCCCGCGGCCGGTTCGGTGAAGAAAGAGCTAAAAAGATTCAATCTCTAGCTAAGGGGACCTTCGGTATCACCATGGCTTTAGACGCTTTCACATTACAGCTTCGTTTGTTGGTTGAGCAAATTGAATTTATTGAAGAACAGATAAGGGTTATCGAAGATGCAATTAACGAGGTTATGGAGGAGCTTCGTCCCAGTAAGGATACCCCTTATCGCCACGTAATTGAAACTATTCCAGGTATTGGCCCTGTCCTGGCCGCCGCAATTATCGGTGAGATAGGCGATATTTCTCGTTTCCCTAACCCCCGGGCTCTTGTTGCCTATGCCGGTTTAGATGCTACAGTCAGGGCTTCAGGATTGTTTGAGGGTACTCGTAACCGTATGTCTAAACGCGGTTCCCCTGTTTTAAGAAACAGCTTGTGGTTAGCCGCTGTTTCAGCCCGCCGTTTTAACCCAGCGTTGAGGGCTTATTATGAGCAAAAACGCAGCCAGGGAAAGCACTCGAATGTTGCTACAGGAGCCGTTGCAAGAAAACTTGTTCACCTGATCTACTCTCTCTGGAAGGATAACCGGCCGTATGACCCGGATTATCAATGGTCTCCTCCCGGCAAAAATGCGTGAACAGAATTTCTATGTGATTGTCAAGAAATTTTTGCTCTAGCCTATTGACTTTTCATAGCACGTCTTAATTTATGTATTTTATTTTAAAATTAACTTAAAGCCGGATGCAGATGAGATTTGATCATAATTTAGAATTTGCTAAGTGAATGCTATTTTATACAATCTCTGCAGCAAATATGAACTTTCGACAATCGGGACGTTTTATGTCCCTTGTGTTTGTTTACCGTCCCGTCTGGTGGAAAAAAACAGGGTTTTTGTCTAAAGCACAAAAACACCTAAATTTGTATTAAAGGGAAAAATTGCTGATATCATTATTATTATTCAACAAAGTTTGCCAAAATCCTTCTGGAAAAATACATTTTAGTATCTTTTTCTCTTTGTTGACGAAAGTATGCCCATTTCCTCTCTGTATTTAGCTACCGTCCTTCGAGAAATTGTGACGCCTTTTTCATTTAAAATATCTGCAATCTTTTGGTCGCTCAAGGGGTTATACGGATCCTCACCTTCGATCATTTCTCGCATTATCCTCTTTATGCTTTCGGCAGAAGTCATAGTCCCATTAGCATTCTCCAAACCGCTTTGGAAGAAGAACTTTAATTCAAAAATGCCTCTGGGTGTTTGCACATATTTACCGCTTATAGCTCTTGAAACAGTAGATTCATGAATTCCTACCATATCTGCTATCTGCTTCATTGTAAGAGGTTTAAGGTAAATTAATCCATTGTCTAAAAAATCCTTTTGAACATCAGCTATAGATTGTATGACTTTATGAAGGGTTATACGCCGTTGTTCGATGCTTTTTATGAGCCACAATGCGGAATCAAGGCGGTTTGATAGAAATTTAGAAATATTTGACTCTTTATCCACAGAAGTAAGCAGTGAACGATAATATGGATTGATAGAAAGTTTAGGTGATAAAGAATCATTCATAATCACTACATATTCATTTCCTACTTTTTCAATTGTGGCGTCAGGAACTATATAATGGACATCATTTGGAGAAGAAAAATTTCGTCCAGGTTTTGGATCCAGAGTCACTAAAATGTCCTTTAATTGTTGAACCTGGGCTAAGCTTATCTTTAACGTATCTGCTATTTTAGAAAAGCGACCTTCAGCCAAATCTACTAAATGGTTTTTAACTAAATCCTTTATTTTTGGAGCTTTAATGCCGTTTTGTTCTATTTGTATCAGTAAACATTCAGTTAAATTTCTAGCTCCTACCCCTGTAGGATCAAAAGTTTGAATTACTTTTAGCACATCTTCAACATCATTTTTAGATACTTTTAGCAACCTTGAAACTTCATCCGTGGTTATCGCGAGGTAACCATTTTTATCCAGATTACCTATTAAAAATTCGCCAATTTTAAATCCCGTCTTTGTTAAAGAAGAAAGGTGAAGTTGGGTCATCAGATGTTCCTGCAGAGACGGTGTTGAAGAAATAAAATTATCATAGGCAATTTCTTCCTTTTGCTCTCTCTGTATCCTTATGGGTTCAACACTTGCTTCATCCTGAAAATACTCTTCCCAATCAATGCTATCGTCTTTTTCTTTTTCTTCCTCCCTTTCATCAGTTACGTCATTTTTTGAAAAATCCTCACTTATATCAAGCAGCGGATTTTCTAAGAGCTGGTTTTGTATATACTGACCTAATTCAAGTGTCGAAAGCTGTAAAATGGTTATGGCCTGCCTGAGCTCAGGAGTCATTACAAGCTTTTGAGTTTGTGAAAGCGACAGGCTGAAATTCATCTGCATCCTTTTCCCCCCTTAGGAACAAGAGAAAATGCTATATAACAGATTTTATTAAATATATTCTATAAGAATATCAATTTTTCCTCTTTTTCTTAAATTAAAATGGAATGGAATTTGCTAGAGACTGATTTTATATAATGTTATTAAATGAATCTTCCTAATATTCATTAACGACAAAAAAGGAGCAGGAAAGACATTTTCCGCATTGCTTCCTGCCCCAAAATCTTTCTGTAAATCTATTCTTATTTCATCGACCCTTTTCGCTGTGTGTTTACGTCACGGGCACCATTTTGTCTAAAGATTTCTGCAGCGCTGTCAACCTTGGTTTCATGGGTTCTTACTGCTGCCAGTATTTTTCCATTTTTAACTTCTTCTTCATATTTGCGGCCCTGCTCTTCCGGAATTCCCCAATCGATAAGCCCACCGGCAACGCCTCCTGTAGCGGCGCCAGACAGCAAGCCCGCTATTGGCCCTGCCGCAATAAGTGGCCCAAGGCCAGGTATTGCTAAGGCCCCTGCACCCATGGCAAGGCCGGCTAATCCTCCTATTGCACCCCCTGTTGTAGCACCATCGGCAACTGTACCCATATTCATGCCCATAGTATTATCGCCTTGGGCATCTTGCCCCTGGCCCTGCTGCTGTTTGGCAACGATGGATATTTCATTGGTATCGAATCCCGACTGTCGAAGTTCTGCTACTGCCTTTTCAGCTTGGTCGTAACTGTCAAAAACACCTATAACTGTTTTTACCATTTACTATTTACCTCCCGGTTATATTATTAAAATCACTCTTATTTTATCCTTGTCCTAGAGTAGCTATTCTTTACATGATAATTAGCAAAAAAGGGAATAGTAATTTTAAAGTTTACTTTGTTGGGTCGGGAGGCGTTTATTATGACCGACAAAAAAATATTCCAAGATAACAATACAGATAAAAGCATGAGTGAAATCAGCAAAAACCTAAGCACAGATACAGTAAATAAATTTCATGAAATTATTGGCGAAAGGCAACAACAAAACAGTCAGCATCAAAATCCTACTCAGCAGCAATTTTTCCAAGAGATTAATTGTTTGCTAAACTCTGCACGAGAGCAGCAAATGTCTTCTCAAAAGGAGCTTCAGACCATATTAAATCAAGCATCAACAAACCTAATTGATTCTAATCGCCTTGAAACTTTATACAATAGTGCAAAGCAGCTACAGCAGGCGGCTCAACTGGGCATTGCTAACCTTAAGCTGAATATTCAGCAGTACAAAAGTATGATCGATAAAATGGAAAAGGATTGCCATGAACAGCAGGTAAGCACAGATTTACAGGTTATCCAGGCACTGCAGCAAGCCATATCCTGTATGGCTCAAGCACAAAACAGCCTACTTCAAAGCCAGGCTGTAGATAAGATTTATGATTCCATAACAAAATGTCAGGATAGCTTGGCTCAAATAGAAAAGCTGGACGATACAAATATGTAATTTATAAAAAAATTAGGCGTTTATGGCAACAGATCCGCCATAAACGCCTAATTTTAGTAAGGATAATGGTCATGGTGATGATGGTGGTGGTGATCATGGTGATCATGGTGATAATGGTCATGGTGGTGGTGAAATGGCACCAGTTTTACCAGCATCTCAAATAAAATTGTGATTTTAATTCTTCTGGGGCTTACCACATCAACACTTATATGTTCAACATTAAAATACACCAAAGCTTCCATACCTGGAGTTGCACCGTGCAGATGAATAAACTCCATAAATGGAAAACTTGCCTCAAAAAAGTGAACCGGTTGCGAAGGCAATGCTGCCACGTACAGAACTTTCGCCGATACATCTCCATCTACTATTACCTTATCATGCAAAACCTTTACATGATCTACGGAAAATTTAGCCTTAGCTTCAACACCTCGAGCGGCGTCCGGTTTTCCATCGGGTATTGTTACCGTATCCTGAATTATTGCCTGGACTTTACCCAACCAAAGCTTTCCGCGATGTGTATCACGACGGGCTTCAAGCACATATATATAGCCGTAAATAGTGCCAACTACAATTTCCCCATATCCTTTGTGATTTAACTCACCGGCCGTTACACAAAAAGCTCCGTTAGGAACTGTCTGCTGCCATTCCATCATGATTTTGCCGGCCTTCCAGCTGTAAATATATACATTGCTCAAACACACAACTATTAATTCTTTTTTGCCGTCTCCATCAATATCATATATTGCAACATCCTTTACATCCTGACAGTGTTTGGGACTGTCCCAAAAGGTTTGATACTTACCGCCTGCATAGCGCAGCACTCTTACCTTATTTATTGTGCAGTCAAATACTATCTCATGTTTCCCGTCTAAGTCGAAATCCGCCACTACTAGAAAGGCCTTACCGGCTTCTTCGATGTGGCTGCTCCACTTGTCATGCCTTCTGCCACCTTTGAAAGACAATATATAAAGTGTACATCCGTGTCTGCCATGGGTTTTTATCACTATTTCGGGATAACCGTCGCCATCTGTATCACCAACTGCTACACAATAAACCGGATGCTCTATTCTCTCCTCTTTTACCAGGATCAACCTCTTATCGTAGCGAAAAATATATATTCTAGGTTTACCTTTAGCAACCGCTATTATCTCATACTTCCCATCTTTATCGATGTCCGCAACGGCTATACAAGTCACAGTTTCTCTTAGTTCCGCACTTTCCGCAATCCTTACCAGTTTGCCTTTTTGCATCTTATATACATGAATACCTCTGGTACAGCCCACGATTATCTCATGAATGCCATCTTTGTCGATGTCGTGACAACCCAGCCAGTGGGTATCGTTATCTTCCAGGGAAGTTCGGGCCAACTGGTGGTAGGTGTGACCTCGGTATTGAAATACGTATAAATTGGATTGGTGCCCTGAAGCAGTTGTTGTGCCCGCAATGATGTTTATATGTCCATCGCCGTTTACATCACCTAAAGCCACACGCGAGTCCTGACCCAAATCTTTACTGGCCCATTCCAATTGGTATGCCTGGCGCATTTTCATCTCCCTCCCCATAACAAAACTTCTAAATACTGCTTTTTATATATTATTCAGGTGAGGGAGAAAAGGACTATTACGGTCAAAAACTTTAAATCATATCATTTTCCACCATGTTTTCCGCAATCTGCACCGCATTTAGAGCCGCACCTTTTCTCAGGTTATCCGCTACAATCCAAAGGTTTAAACCATTTTTTATAGAAAAATCCTCTCGAATTCTTCCCACAAACACCTCATCACGACCTGATACATCGCCAGGCAGCGGATATCGCTTAGATTTTGGTTCATCAACTACCTTAACACCCGGTGCCTTAGAGAGAATCTCACGAGCCATATCCGCTGTGAGCTTTGCTTCTGTTTCGATGTTCACCGATTCGGCGTGACCGTTCAAAACGGGAACTCTGACGGTGGTAGCAGTTATAGCAATATTATCGTCATCCATTATTTTTCTGGTCTCATTTACCATTTTCCATTCTTCCTGACTGTAACCTGTATCATCAAACACATCAATATGTGGTAGTACATTAAATGCAATTGGGTAAGGATATACATTCGCTACGGGATCTTCTCCGTTTAAAATCAGTTTTAACTGTTGTTTTAATTCTTCAATGGCATCTAAACCGGTACCAGACACAGCCTGGTATGTGGAAACAACTACCCTTTTTATTTTTGCCACATCGTGTAAGGGTTTTAATGCAACCACCATCTGAATAGTAGAACAGTTAGGATTGGCAATAACTCCCTTATGGTTTTTTATATGATCAGGATTGACCTCAGGCACAACCAGAGGTACCTCTGGCGACATGCGAAAGGCATTGCTGTTGTCAATTACAATTGCGCCGCGCTTTACGGCCTCCGGTACAAGTTCTAAACTTACACTTTTACCGGCGGAAAATAGCGCTATGTCAATGCCATCAAAGGAAGATGGCGTTGCCTCTTGCACTTTTATTTTCTCTCCTCTAAATGTAACAATATGCCCGTTAGACCGTGAGGAAGCTAATGGTAATATGCTTTTTACCGGAAAATCCCTCTCCTCCAAAACCTTAAGCATTGTTTGACCTACAGCCCCTGTGGCCCCTACTATAGCGATACTGTATTTTTTCATTGTTCTTCCACTCCTTTATGTATTGATATGTAGTAATTATTTATCGATGAGCAAGGCCACTCATCTATATTGTAAACATTTTAATAAAAGCTTTCTAAAAATGCAATATTTATTGGTGTCTTACTATTCTGGTAAAAACATAATTATTATTTTTGTCTTTATATGAGAGACATTTGTTTTTTTATAAAAGACATTAGCATATTTTATTCGACGCAAATTTGTAATATCCTTTTTTTTGAATTATTTTCCTAGTTTGGATTTTTGTACATAAAAAAAGCTGCCATTATTAAATGACAGCAAAAAACACATTTTGTAAACTTATAAATTGCAAAAGGTTAAAATACAGAGTAACTTGATTAATTGAAATAAGTTTTATAAATGGCTTTTACACATTTTCCCACACAATCATTTTTAACAATATAAGCGCAGTGGTCGGCTAGCACCTTTTTGGCAATTACCTGAATATCTTCTTTTAAAAGTGTTGCCATGATTTTCTCATCTACAGCCCTTGAATCAATAGTAGCCTTATAAACAGCAGACACTTTTGACATGTTTTCAAAAAAGTTCACTTGAGCATTTAGCTCTTCAGCCAGGCTTTTAGCAGTATCCTTATCCTCTTCGCTAATTAAAATAACTCTTTCCTCAGAATTGCTATCATAAAGGGTTTTATCTGCACTTAAAGTTTGAAGTTTCGCTACCTCATCATCTGTAAAAGCTCTTTCCCTTTCGTATTTAGCTACAGCGAGGTCCTTTGCAGCTGAAATTCCCGAGACTATAAGGTCACTTGCTTCTGGGCCTACGAGAGTGCCTTCAGAATCATCAAAAGTAGATTTAACTCTAACCTTTAGATTGAATTGCTTGGCGGCCTTAACAGCTCTTGGATGAATTACCTTGGCACCGTTTTCTGCCATTGTTATGGCTTCTTCATAGGAGACTTTTGGAATAAATGGTGCTTCTGGAACCAACCTGGGATCAGTAACTGCAATTCCGGGCACATCAGTATAAATATCTACAAAATCAGCTTTTAAGTATCCACCTAATACTACTGCGGTCGTATCGCTGCCTCCACGGCCCAATGTAGCAATGTCATTTTTTTCAGTTTTCCCCTGGAAACCCGCAACCACTACTACTTTGCCTTCTTTTAGTTTTTCTAAAATCGGCGTAGGATCCACATTAATGATGTCAGCATTGCCAAAAGCTTCTGTAGTCAATATGCCTGCCTGAAAGCCCGTCATTGCCTCAGCTTTGATGCCTTGCGCCTCTATATATGTAGCCATTACACAAGCAGAAATAATTTCACCGCAGGACATGATTAAGTCCTGAGTTTTGGGATTGATTTTGCTTCCATGGGCTCTCAAGAGCTCAATTAAGGTATCAGTAGCATACGGATCACCCATCCTACCCATGGCTGATACTACCACTACCACATCGTGACCTTCCTCTTTTGCCCTTAGAATGTGACCTAGTACTGCTTTTCTGCTTTCAGCAGATTTTACTGAGGTTCCTCCAAATTTTTGTACAATTATTCCCATAAGTCGCCTCCCAATTTTTATTTTTTATAAGCTTTTGCTAGATTGGCATACTCAACAGCCCTGTCTTTTGCCATATCTATGTGCTCCTGAGACAGCTTTTTGATAACTTTGGCAGGCACGCCTACAGCTAAAGAATAGGGCGGGATTTCTTTGCCCTCTGCGACAAGAGCACCTGCACCGATCAATGCCCCTTCACCTATAATGGCGCCATCTAGTATAATGGCACCCATACCGATAAAAGCACCGTCTTTGATGGTGCAGCCGTGGACAATAGCTCCATGACCAATAGTCACATTATTTCCTATGATAGTTGGATACTCATCTGCCACATGGACAATGCAGCCGTCTTGTATATTTGTATTTGAACCAACAACAATTTTGTTCACGTCACCTCTGAGCACCGTCTTGTACCATATACTTGAATTTTCGCCAATCGTAACATCACCGATTATGTCAGCAGTAGGTGCAATAAAGCAACTATCATGAATCTTAGGCTTTTGATTTTTAAAATTTTCAATCATAATATTACCACCTTTTTATAATAATTTCGGTCTAAAGTCAACTAAATTGGTAATGTATGCGGAATGTAACAGAGATGGCATAAACATGTCCTATTTCAAATATTACTATATTTTTACTCTAGATGGAACCTTTAACTTTTTTATCCGTCTGATATAATAGATACATAGCATTTTCAGTAATTTGGGGGGAATCAGAACAAGGAGGGATATCGTAAAAAATTTATGAAAAATTGCTCTATAAATTGGAGGGATACAAATGATACATAACTTAGCCAAATATTTGAAAAAACGCTTTATTCCTTGCATTCTGGTTATCCTCGCTTTTGCATTTTCACTCATGCCGGCTTTCGCCCAGGAAATTCTTCTTTACGAAGAAATAACGGGTTTCCCTGTGACTGGCGGCGTTACGTACGAAGCCAAGACCTTATTTACGTCTCAGGGCTGGCAAAAAATCCATATTTTAAAGGTTAATTTAGACTCTGAAAATGTGGATGTAGACACAATCATAGGAAAAGGTGGACTATCTAAAAGAGACTCCTTAAGCCGCATGGTACAGGACAATGGTGCGATAGCCGGTATCAACGGCGATTTCTTTGTTACTGCTACGCCTTCTGCTCCTATTGGCCCGCAGATTATCAACGGCAAACTTATTTCTACACCGCTGAATGGCTTGGGTATGTCGTCTATCGGCCTTACCTTTGATAAGATTCCTGAGATTTTAAATCTAGAGTTTTCAGGAAGATTGATCGCTCCGGACCGCAGCTACTTTACTGTTGAAGGTGTAAATAAGATCAGAAACAGTTATAACAATATATTTGTATATACGCCTGAGTTTGGCACTACTACACCTAAACCAGGGGAAGGTGCACCTGATTTAACCTTTGCTACGGTAAAGGACAACCGAATCGTAAGTTTTTCTGAGGGGAAGACTGCCGAAATACCTCAGGACGGTTTGGTGCTGATGGCTTGGGGTGATGGAGGAAATTTCTTAAAGACCCGCTTTTCTATCGGTGACCCAATAGAATTGGACCTCAAAATCACTCCTGATATTTCTAATTTGAAAATGCTCTTAGGCGGCGGTGCTGTTTTAGTTGAAAATGGCAAGATACCTGAAACTTTCTCTCACAATATCGCTGGAACCCACCCCAGAACTGCTATTGGGTTTACAGCTGATAAAAAGACCATGATTATGGTTGTAGTTGATGGCCGTCAGGCTCAAAGCCGCGGTATGACCCAGCAGGAACTTGCCCAACTCATGTTAAGTCTAGGTGCTTATAATGCCTTAAATCTAGACGGTGGCGGTTCCTCTACCATGGTGGTAAAGCCTTTTTATGAAACTCAGGCAAAAGTTATAAATAGCCCATCAGAGGGCACCCAGCGGCTAATACCAAATGCCTTGGCTGTTTTTGCAAAGGCACCTGTAGGTGAGATTTACGGGTTAAAAATCACAGCATCTTCTTTTAATGTCGCCAAGGACAGCCATAGAACCTTTAATGTAATGGCATATGATAAAAACTACAACATTGTTGACTGCGATTTAAGCCAAGTTAAATGGAATGTTACAGGTGATATTGGTTACTTTAACGGCAATGTGTTTACCGCTCAAAAAAGCGGCACCGGGCAAGTTGTTGCAACTTTAGGTAATATTAAAGCCTCTCAGGAAATACGGGTATTAGAAGATAGTGTAATGCTTTCCGTAGAACCTTCAAAAATTCATGTAAATCCTGGAAGTAAAGCCGTCTTTAATGTGTATGTAACTGACAGCAAAGGCTTTAAAGCTCCTTTAGAGTCTACTGATGTAAAGTTAAACGTAGTTGGTGAGATTGGGTTTGCAAGCGGTTTAGAATTTACGGCAGGGCAAAACGCGTCAACGGGCGCAGTTATAGCAGAATTTGCAGGCCTTAAAGCCGGTGCGCTGGTACAAACAGGCTTTCAAAGCATATTAATTGATGACTTCGAAAGTGTACAGGGCAAAGCCTTTCAGTCTTATCCTGAATACGTAAAAGGTTCCTTCAGTATTACCCCACTACCCGATCCAGTATATTCCGGACAGTTCTCCGGCAAATTAACCTATGATTTTACAGAAGGAACTGATACCAGGGCAGCTTACCTTGCCTTCGAAAACGGCGGCAAAACTCTGCCGGAAGGTACATCAAAATTTGGCATTAGGGTTTACGGCCAGGGCAATGGAGAATGGATTAGAGCAGCAGTTTTGGATGCCTCAGGCAAGGAAACCTTACTTGATATTGCAAAAAGCGTAGACTGGCACGATTGGCGCTGGGTAGAAGTAAATTTACCTTCTGGCAAAGCACCATTTAAACTAAAGACCATTTATGTAGTAGAGACAAACCCTGACAAGAAAAACGCTGGATCCATTTATTTGGATGACCTTACCGCTTTAGTTTCCGGAAAATACGATGAATCCCTAATCCCTTCTGGCTCAATGTGGATTGATACCGCAAATCAAAAGGGCAGCGGTTTTACCTTCGGAGCATTGGGCACAATGCCGGTGGCTAATCAAAACAATGTTAATACACTGGCGCTCGCCAAAAACGTTTTAAATAATCATAATGCCAGTTTTACTGCCATAGTAGGGACACCCTGGACCAATGAAACCACGTTAAATTCTCAACTAAAAGGACTAGAGAATTACAAATTTAGCGGGAAGGGCTATTCTGTATTGACTGAAAAAGAAGCTACGTTTATCTTCTTAGATGCCTCCAAGGGTAGTTTGCGCGCCACCGATTATAAGCAGTGGTTAAATCTGCAAAATGATTTAAAATCCGTGGATAAATCCAAACCTCTCTTTGTAGTCATAGACAGGGCTCCGGAAAGCTTTTCGGATACATTGGAAGGCGATCTTCTAAAGAAAATTCTCACAGAACATGCTAAATCTACCGGTCAGGGCGTATGGGTATTAACAAATGGCAAGTCAAATCCCTTTAATAGTAAGGCCACAGATGGAGTGCACTATGTTTCAATCCCAGATATAAACGCAGCTGAACCTGCTGTAGTATTGTTTTATGTTGCGAACGGCAAAGTGAATTACCAGGTCATTCCACTGATAAATAAGGTAGTTAATGAAACTCCTGTGGTAAAAGCAGGTGTAGCTACAGCTCTCAAAGTATACGGAATTACTTCCAGTGGCAATAAAGTACCCCTTGGCTATCCATATGCCGGAGATTGGCAGGTTGTGTATGATAAGCCTGTAGGGTTTGACCCCAAAACACTTACCTTTAAGGCAGTCGATGGAGGCACTGCTAAAATTCAGGTAAAAATAGGAGACAGCGTGTACACTCTTCCTGTTCAAATAAATGACATAACGGTTCTTGTAAACGGCAGAGAAGTGCTTTTTCCTGACCAAATGCCCTATATAAACAAAGACAACAGAACCATGGTTCCGGTAAGGTTTGTATCTGAAAGCCTCGGAGCAAAGGTAAGTTGGGACAATGACAATCGAATGGTTATTATAGAGAAGGGTAACGATATAATAAAATTAAAAATCGGAGAAAACAAAGCCGATGTCAATGGTAAAACAATATCCTTTGATACAACTGCCGTACTGCAAAATAACAGAACTATGGTACCTGTAAGGTTCATCAGCGAAGCCCTAGGTGCAAAAGTCGGTTGGATTCAAGAAAATAAAACCGTAGTAATCGAATATTAAGAGAAAGCCCGTCCTTCAAAAGACGGGCTTTTCTTATATATTAATCCATTAGAAAAGCACCAATCCAAAATGGATTGGTGCTTTGCGTATAAAAGCGTGGTTTATCTTTACATTTCGGCCAGCTTTTTATAAGTTTCATAGCGTTCTTCGGCATCTTTTGCTGCTTTTTCAAAGAGCTCATCGGCCTTTTCTGGGAAGGTGTTTTTAAGAGCTGAGTAGCGCACTTCACCCATTAAGAACTCTTTGAAATCGGCAGTAGGTGCTTTTGAGTCGAGTATAAACGGATTCTTGCCTTCTTTCTTAAGCATCGGATTGTACCTATACAGATGCCAATAACCAGCTTCCACAGCCTCTTTTTGTCTAAGCTGACTGTTAGACATACCGCCTTTTATACCGTGGTTGATACATGGAGCATAAGCAATAATAAGGGATGGGCCGGGATAACTTTCAGCTTCGATTAATGCTTTGATGAGCTGGTTCTGGTTGGCTCCCATAGCCACCTGAGCTACGTATACATAACCATAAGTCATGGCTATGCGACCCAAGTCTTTCTTCTTAGTATTCTTTCCTGCAGCTGCAAACTGAGCAACAGCAGCGGTTGGCGTAGCTTTTGAAGATTGACCGCCGGTATTTGAGTAAACTTCAGTATCAAACACCAAGATATTTACATCTTCGCCGGAAGCCAGCACATGGTCAAGACCGCCAAAGCCTATGTCATATGCCCAACCGTCGCCGCCAAATATCCACTGGGATTTCTTCACAATGTATTCCTTCATGTCAAGTATTTCATCTAAGAGCTTTTGAGTTTCTGCATCGTCAGCTTTGTAGCCTTCAAGTATTGGAACTATTTTAGCAGCTGCAAGTTTAGTTGTCTTAGCATCGTTCATGTTGTCAAGCCACAGTTTGAAGGCATCCTTTAATTCTTCCGGAATGTTCAATTCCAAAGCTTTTCTCATGTATGAAGCTAATTTCTCGCGAATTTGTTTGACAGCCAAATACATACCTAAGCCAAACTCTGCGTTGTCCTCAAAGAGGGAGTTAGCCCATGAAGGTCCGTGCCCGTCTTTATTTGTGCAGTACGGTGTTGACGGCGCACTGCCACCCCAGATGGATGAACAACCTGTGGCATTGGCAATCATCATTCTATCGCCAAACAGCTGTGTTATGAGCTTTGCATACGGTGTTTCACCACAGCCCGCACATGCACCGGAGAACTCCAGCAATGGCTGTTCAAACTGACTGCCTTTGACCGTGTTTTTATCCATTGGATTTTCTTTCGGTGAAAGTTTCATTGCATAATCCCAGCACTCAACCTGATCAAGCTGAGTCTCTAAAGGTTTCATAATCAATGCCTTTTGCTTTGCTGGACAGGTTTTTGCGCAAACTCCGCAACCGGTGCAATCTAAAGGACTTACCTGTATGCGGAAGTTTAGGCCGTCAAAGCCTTTACCAGTTGCTTTCTTTGATACAAAAGCTTCAGGAGCATTCTTAACCTCTTCTTCATTTAGCAAGAATGGCCTAATTACCGCATGCGGACATACGTAAGAACACTGATTACACTGTATACATGATTCAGGCTGCCATTCGGGAACATTTACGGCAATACCCCGTTTTTCATATCTAGCGGTGCCCATTGGGAAGGTGCCATCTTCACGGCCTACAAAAGCACTTACAGGCAACTTGTCGCCTTCCTGGCGATTCATTACATCAGCGATATCCCTGATAAATTCAGGTACATCAGTTGCTGTAGCAGCAGCTTCATCTTTTGCATCAGCCCAAGCTGCAGGCACTTCTACTTTCTGCAGGGCTTCAATACCCTTGTCTACAGCCAGGTAGTTCATATTGACAACCTTTTCACCTTTATGGCCATAGGATTTTACTATAGCGTCTTTTAGATGTTTTACTGCTTCATCGATGGGGATGATATTTGCAAGTTTGAAAAATGCAGCCTGCATTATCATATTTATTCTCCCGCCAAGACCTATTTCTTGGGCTATATCTACTGCATTGATGATGTAGAAGTTGATATTGTGTTTTGCAAGATAGTTTTTAACGGATGCGGGAAGTTTTTCATCTAATTCTTCCTTAGACCACTGACAATTCAGCAGGAATGTGCCGCCATCTTTGAGACCTGCTAAAACATCGTATTTCCCGATATATGCAGGATTATGGCAAGCAATAAAGTCTGCTTTATCGATTAAGTAGGTTGAGCGAATTGGCTTATGACCAAAGCGCAAGTGTGAAACTGTAACTCCACCGGATTTTTTAGAGTCATAAGAGAAATATGCCTGTGCATACATATCTGTGTTGTCACCGATGATCTTGATAGCACTCTTGTTGGCACCTACAGTTCCGTCTGAACCAAAGCCCCAGAATTTGCAGCATGTGGTTCCTTCGGGAGTTGTGTCAATATGTTCACCTATTGGAAGTGAATAATTTGTCACATCATCTACAATGCCTACTGTAAAGTGGTTCTTAGGTGAATCAGCTTTTAAGTTATCAAAGACTGCCTTAATGTGTGTAGGTGTTGTATCTTTCGAGCCAAGACCATAGCGACCGCCTACTATTACGGGCCTATCTTCTTTTTCAAAATATACGGTGCATACATCTTGGTACAATGGTTCGCCTAAAGAACCTGGCTCTTTCGTCCTATCAAGTACGGCTATCTTCTTGACTGTCTTAGGCATTTCAGCAAGGAAATGCTTTATGGAGAAAGGTCTGAACAGGTGAACTCTCAGTACGCCTACTTTTTCGCCCTGAGCCACTAAGTAATCGACAGTTTCTTCGATGGTTTCACAAACTGAACCCATAGCTACGATTACTCGCTCAGCTTCGGGATGGCCATAATAGTTAAACAGTTTGTAATTGCGGCCGGTAAGTTTATTGATTTCATTCATATATTCTTCCACTACTTGAGGAATGGCAAGATAGAATGGATTTGCAGCTTCTTTTGCCTGGAAGAATATATCTGGGTTTTGAGCTGTGCCGCGAGTTACAGGATGCTCTGGATTTAACGCTCTCTTTCTAAATTCTCTAACTGCATCATAGTCTACTAATTTTGCCAAATCATCATAGTCAAGAACTTCTATCTTCTGGATTTCATGAGATGTTCTAAAACCATCAAAGAAGTGCAAAAATGGCACTCTACCTTTTATTGCTGACAGGTGTGCCACACCAGCCAAATCCATTACTTCCTGGACACTGCCGGAAGCTAGCATTGCAAAACCGGTTTGGCGGCATGCCATAACATCTGAATGGTCTCCAAAAATTGAAAGAGCATGTCCTGCAACAGCTCTTGCACTGACATGAAATACACCAGGTAATAATTCACCTGCTATTTTGTACATATTTGGAATCATTAGCAGCAATCCTTGGGATGCCGTAAAGGTGGTTGTAAGTGCACCGGCTGCCAATGAACCGTGTACAGTTCCTGCAGCTCCCGCTTCAGATTGCATTTCCACGACTTTAACCTGCTGCCCAAAAATATTTTTTCTTCCATGGGCACTCCACTCATCAACAGCTTCTGCCATTGGCGACGACGGAGTTATTGGGTAGATTGCAGCCACATCGGTAAAAGCATACGCTATATGAGCGGCAGCAGTGTTACCGTCCATGGACTTCATAACTTTTGCCATTGTTTCTTCCTCTCCTTTATTTTTATTAAAACAATATATAAAGGCTCTAGAGCCTTATTGTTTAAGCGTTATTTAAGTGATTTTTGTCACTTTCTAAGACAAAAAACATCCTACAAAGTTTAAAACCCTTTGTAGATTTGTAAAATAATTTTCTTAATAAAACTATTCACTTGAGAATAATTATAACACAATAGTATTAGTTTTTCTACACAACTGCGTTTTTTGTCATTTTCTAAATAGTGTCATAATATCTTACAATTACGCTTTTAAAGTTTATGTTTTTTGTATACATTTTATCGTTTTCTACATTTTGCGTCAATATTTCAATAATATATATATTATTGTAGAAAACAAAATAATAGTCTCCTATAAAGCAAGGCTTTTTAAAATATATGCCTGCCTTAGGAGACAATCTAAGATTATGCATTCTGGAAAAATAAGGCCACAGTGCCAGGTCCTGCATGAGATCCAACTACCGGTCCAATCCATGACATGATAATATCTTTAACTTTAAACTCTTCTTTAATTGCGTCAGCAAGCTCCATGGCCAGTTCTTCGTTGTCACCATGGCTTATGCCTACAATCTGGTTTTCCGGATTTTTTACCCTTTGGGCCATGATTTCTACCATTCGCTTTACAACATTTTTACGTCCCCTGACCTTCTCCAAAGGTTGAATCGCTCCGTCAACAAAGTGCAAAATAGGTTTTATGTTGAGCAATCCCCCAACGAAGGCCTGAGCCGCGGAAATTCGCCCTCCGCGCTTTAGATGTTCTAAAGAATCAACGGTAAAAATGTGTTCCATATGTAAAGCATAATTAGTTATTTCCTCAGTAATTTCTTCTATACTTCTACCTTCTTTTGCCATTTTAGCAGCTTTTAAAACTACCATTCCCAATCCCAAACTGGCACATTTTGTATCAATGACTACTGCTTCTTTAAATTGCATATTCTCTTTTGCTAGTAGCGCCGATTCAAAGCTGCTGGTGAGCTTTGAAGAAAGACCAAGAACCAATGGAATCTGATTATTATTAATACATTCTTCAAAGCACTGCATAAAAGCAGTAACCACTACTTGAGAAGTGGTTGGCAAAATCTCGCCCCTTCTCATAGCATCGTAAAATTCTTTAATTGTTAAATGTGAAATATCCATATCTGGATTGTCTTTTACAGAAACCGGCATAGGCATAACTTTTATGGGATACTCATTTATAAATTCCTCAGGGAGATCACAGGAGCTGTCGGTTATTATGATTACATCTTTCACTAATCTTCACCTCCCAGCTAAAAATGCCAACAACATTATACCATAATAACAGTATTTTATAACTTAACACCTTTTACTTTCATATATTTAAAGTGCCTTATTTTTTTCTACATGCAAAAGCTGTTTTCCTGCTTTCAATCTAAAAAACTATACTTTTCCAGTTTTACAGTTCCCTCACCATATCAGTAATTATCTTGGTAAAGCTTGATTTCACTTTATTAGAAGTCTCAACAACCTCTTGATGTGAAAGCTTGGTTTTTGAAATTCCCGCAGCCATATTAGTTATACAGGATACCCCAAAAACCCGTATATTCATTTGTCTTGCTGCAATAACTTCGGGAACAGTTGACATGCCTACAGCATCAGCGCCCATAATTGAAAGCATTTTTATTTCAGCAGGGGTTTCATAGCTGGGACCTTTCAAGAAGGCGTACACTCCTTCTCTGTAAGGAATACCATTTTGCTCATATACTTTTTTGGCTTTTTGGATAAGTTCCGTGTCATAAGCATAGGTCATATCAAAAAATCTGGGGCCAAATTGGGGAATTTCTTCACCTATAGCAGGGTTCTCGCCAGAAAGATTGATGTGATCTCTTATTACCATAAGGTCACCGGGGGCAAAAGCCTCGTTTACGCCACCAGCAGCATTTGTTACAAAAAGGGTTTTGATTCCTAAAAGTCCCATCACTCTTACCCCTAAAACGACCTTTGATATGGGATAACCTTCGTAAAGGTGAAAGCGCCCCTGCATTGCCACTACATTTTTCCTATGCACTTTTCCAAATATCAGATTTCCAGCATGACCTTTCACTGTAGAAACTGGAAAACCTGGAATATCGGCGTAGGGTAAAACAGACTTGTTTTCAATTTCGTCAACGAAATTTCCCAAACCGCTGCCCAATATTATTCCAACTTCTGGCACGAAATCTATTCTTTGTTTTATATATTCAACTGCTCGAACTACTTCATTCAAATTAGACATAAAGACACTCCCTTTATGCATATTGCTGTTTGGATACCCACAATAAAAACTATACAGGTTGTTAATTTTCCTTTAAAACAAGGCGCTTAAAGCTTGTGCCGTTTATTAAGCTGCTACAGCCAAGAAAATCTGCCACTGTTTGACCTATGTCAGAGAAACTTGATAATATGCCTAAGTTGACATTTGCTTTTATCATATCACCATAAATCAATACTGGCACATATTCTCTGGAATGGTCAGTGCTTGCAGTGGTAGGATCACAGCCGTGGTCAGCGGTAATTATCAATACATCATTTTCTTTGAGTTTTGCAATTATCTCAGGTAAGCGCCTATCAAAATCTTCTAAGGCCCTGGCATACCCTGCCGAATCGTTTCTGTGTCCGTAAAGCATATCGTAATCTACCAGATTAGCAAAGACCAGACCTCGCTTTAGCATATCCATAGCCTGGAGGGTTTTGTCTACGCCGTCCATGTTGCCTTCAGTGTGGAAAGATTTGGTTATACCTTGGCCTGCAAAAATATCCCATATCTTGCCAACGCCAAAGACTTCCATGCCGGCCTTCACTACGCTGTCCAGTAAAGTATCATGGGGTGGCTTTAGTGAAAAATCGGCTCTATTGTACGTCCTCACATACTCACCGGACTTTCCTATAAAGGGGCGGGCTATGACACGAGCTACTCCATGCTCCCCTTGAAGTATTTCCCGGGCAATTCTGCAGATTTCATAGAGCTCTTTTACAGGAATAACCTCTTCATGTGCAGCAATCTGAAATACAGAATCAGCTGAAGTGTATACAATGGGATAACCAGTTTTTACATGCTCATCGCCCAGCTCCTTTATGATTTCAGTACCTGATGCAACCTTGTTACCAAGGACCTTGCAGCCGATCCTTTTTTCAAACTCATCTATTATTTCTGGCGGAAACCCATTGGGGTATACAGGAAACGGCCTTTTAGATATAACACCGGCCAGCTCCCAATGGCCTGTCGTAGTATCTTTGCCTGCTGACTTTTCTGCTGCCTTTCCATACGCCCCAATGGGGCAATTCACAGGGGGAACCCCTTCTATTTCAATTATATTTCCAAGACCCATTTTTTGCATATTTGGCAGCGAAAGCCCACCGACGGCTTTTGCTACATTGGCCAGTGTATTGCTGCCCTCGTCACCGTATTTTGCAGCATCTGGCAATTCTCCCACACCAACGCTATCTAACACAATCAAAATTACCCTTTCAATCATGATATTCATCTTCCTCTTTCTCAAAGTCTTTTAGCTTTGTGTTGATGACGGCAAACGAACCCTTTAAAGCAAAACCGTCGTTGTTCTAGGGCTTGGGCCAAACGAAGCAGTGGCAGCATGCAGGAAGCATGCTGGCAGGCACTTGGCAGGATGCCAAATTGCCTGCGAACCACTGCGCAGTGCAGGCCTAAGTCCAGAACAACAGGGATTGCTTTTAGGGTGAGGTGTCGTCATCAACACAAATGTTAAAGGAATACTTTATAACTCGGTTACTCCGCTCTTTGTTATCTTTGCCCATATTACCTTTCTTCTTGCTATGGGCTTGCTTGAAAACTCAAAAGCAGCCTTTGTTTCATCGGCAGCCCAGGTGAGTTTTTCTTTATCATTTGCCAGGATTTTGGCGATGCATTCGCCTTTCGTTACTTTGTCGCTAACTTTTTTGTATATCCATATTCCTACGGCGGGGTCTATAATATCATCTTTTTTCTGTCTGCCGGCGCCTAGCTTCATGCTTACAAGGCCTAATCGTATAGCATCGATTTGTTTTATGAAGCCATCTGCTTGTGCTCTTACTTCCAGCTCAAAGTTAGCCTTCGGCAAAAGTGAATAATCGTCTAAAACTCTTGGTTCACCTCCCTGGCTTGAAATTATCTCCTTGAATTTATCCAGGGCTTTTCCTGAATCTATACTCGCCTTTAGCCGTTCTAGGGCCTTGCTCTTATCCTTTTCAATCTCCGCTAATACCATCATCTCTGAACCAAATTCCAAACATAGGGAAAGCAGATCTTCATGGCCCCTGCCTTTTAAAGTCTCTGCTGCTTCTATGACTTCTATACTATTACCGATGGCGAGGCCTAAAGGCTGGTCCATATCAGTTATGTAGGCTACTGTCTCGCGACCTGCAAGTTCACCGATCTTTACCATTAAACTTCCCAATTCCAGCGCATTCTCATAATTTTTCATAAATGCACCGCTGCCAAATTTAACGTCCAAGATAATTTTATCGGCACCACCGGCAATTTTTTTGCTCATTATGGAACTGGCAATTAACGGAATTGAATCTACCGTAGCCGTCACATCTCTTAAAGCATATAACATCTTATCTGCAGGCACCAAATTTTTGGACTGACCTGCTATAGCGGCGCCAACGGTATTTACCGTGTCAATGAAGTCTTTGCCATCCAGCTCGCATTTAAATCCGGGAATAGATTCCAGCTTGTCAACGGTTCCACCAGTATGACCCAAACCACGCCCGGACATTTTAGCCACCTTTACGCCCACAGAAGAAACCAGTGGTAAAAGCACCAATGTAGTTGTGTCCGCGATGCCTCCGGTGGAGTGCTTATCAACTTTTACTCCTCTTATGGGCGATAAATCAACCATTTCTCCAGAATAGGCCATGGCTAAAGTTAAATTGGTAGTCTCTTCTTCATCCATTCCTCTAAAATAAATAGCCATCAGCAATGCAGATATTTGATAGTCAGGAATGCTTCCCTCTACATAGCCATTTACTATAAAATCAATTTCTTCCTTGGAAAGCTTTAATCCACGCTTCTTTTTCTCAATTATCTCAGGAACAAAAAACATACCTACACCTGCCTTTTTATAATATAGCCAATAGCACATTCCTTGCTACTTTGGTTAAGATGTCGTACATTTTCCAAAAGAATTTTACCAAGAACCTTATTTGTCAGAAAGTTCTCTTAAATTATCGAAAAGATAACGACAAACGAACCCTTTTAGCAATGACGTTGTTGTTCTTAAGTTTGGAGCAAGTGAAGCGGGGGCAGCGTGCAGGATGCACGCTGGCAGGCACTCGGCAGGATGCCGAATTGCCTGCGGAACCCCGCGAAGCGCAGCGCCAAGCTTTAGAACAACAGGCATTGATTTCAGGGTGAGGTGTCGTTATCTTTTCGATAATTGATGAACTTTGTTACAAGATGACGTTCTCGTTAAAAGGTTTGCCTTTGGGTAAGGTGTCGTTACCTTTTCCTCAACTACAGAGTAAAACCATAGGGCAATAATTCTTCAGGAGTCATTTTCTTTACTTTGGAGCCATCCTTATTTGAAAGATACACAGTTGCTTTAGGTGCAAGTTCCAAAATTACCTGCCGACAAGCCCCACATGGAGATACCGGTTCATCTACCTTTGCTGCTACAGCTAATGCCACAATATCCTTTTTCCCTTCCGAATGAGCTTTAAACAAAGCAACACGCTCAGCACACATTGAAAGGCCGTATGAAGCGTTTTCTATATTGCAGCCCATTATTTCTTCTCCATCAGAAGTTAATGCACAAGCCCCAACTGGAAAGTTTGAATAAGGTGCATAAGCATTTTCCATAGCAGCTAAAGCTTTACTTATAAGTCTTTTTTCATCTATTTTTTGCATACAATCACTACCTTATTTGATTTTATTATGTACCCTACATAAATTATATAATAAAATGAGTGACTGGTTGTCACTCTGCATTATTGGTTTTCTTCTGTAAAATCTGATAATTATACTAACAATACTATATCAAAAAGCTAAAAATAACGCAAAAAAATGTGCGTCTTTTCAGAAGCGCACATTTTAAAGCTTTGCGGCTCCTTGTGCCCGACCCCTGTTTTTAATTTTAGACGCAGCCCACTCGGTTGTAATTGCAATTGAACTTTGCTAAACATCTCTTTTATTTAAAGCTTATAAAAAATCACATGCTTTTACAAATTTGTTGTATAATAAATACATATATGGTTTTTTTAGAAAGGAGATAAATTATGAGGGTCGTAGTGTTAGGCGGCGCCGGTGATATGGGCAGTCGCGCTGTAAGAGATCTTGCAACAAAAGAAGAAGTTACAGAGCTTATAATCGCCGACATTAACATAAAAGCTGCTGAAAAACTAGCATCAGAACTTGGCAAAAAGGTCAAAGCAGTTTACATAGATGCAAATAAGCCGGATACTTTGGTTAAAGTTATGCATGGCATGGATGTAGTAGCAAGCGCAATGGGACCTTTTTATAAATATGAAAAGGTAGCAGTAAAAGCCGCAATGACGGCTAAAGTCAATTATGTAAGCATCTGCGATGACTATGATGCAACAGAGAGTATTTTGCCCCTGGATGAGGAGGCAAAAAAACTGGGCTTGAGTATATTAACGGGCTTGGGCTGGACCCCAGGCATTAGCAACATTCTTGCTCGAAAAGGTGCAGATCAATTAGATGAAGTTGAAGAAATCAATATCTATTGGGCAGGCAGCGCTAATGATGCTACAGGCCTTGCCGTAACCCTTCATACGATTCATATTTTTACCGGCAAGATTACCAGCTTTATAAACGGCAAGAAAGTAGAAATCCCCGCAGGCAGCGAAAAAGAAAGAGTGGAGTTTATAGAGCCTTTAGGTTATGTGGATATGTATCATCTAGGCCATCCCGAACCGGTTACTCTGCCGCTGTACATACCAAGAGTTAAAACAGTTACATTAAAAGGCGGTCTTAAGGAAAGTTATCTCAATACATTGGCCATAATTGTTGCCAAATTAGGCCTGACCAGCACTACTGGCAGAAAACAGGCCTTAGGGAAAGTGTTAAAAACTTTACTTCCCATACTTGAAAAGATTCAAAAACCTGCTGTTCCCATGTCAGGTATTCGAGTCGATATAAAGGGAACATTAAATGGCAAAAAACAGCACCTGGTTTATCAAGCAGCTGATCATATGGACAACCTTACTGGTGTACCTTTGGCAATTGGAGCTTTAATGATGGGAAAAGGAGAAATTACCCGAAAAGGAGTTTTTGCTCCGGAAGCAGCCGTAGACCCCGACCGTTTTATAGAGGAGCTCTCTAAAAGAAACGTAGAGGTTGTATGCACAAAAGGAATCTCTTAATGGGAGGTACTGCTATGAGAATTGCGATTTTAAGCGACACCCATGGAAGTTTGGAAGCTTTCAACAGGGCCATGGAAGTCGCAGGTTCCTGCGACCTAATTATTCACGCCGGGGATATATTGTATCACGGCCCCAGAAATCCATTGCCTGAAGGATATAATCCCAAAGGTCTTGCTGATGCCATAAACAATGTAAAAGTTCCTTTCATTGCAGCTGCCGGAAACTGCGACGCTCCAATAGACCAGGTGGTGCTTTCCGTTCCCATACAGTCACCATATGCGTTTATATTACTTGATAAAGTTCAAATACTGATAACCCACGGCCATATTGCTTCTGAAGAAGAATTGATTACCCTCGCCGAAAAATGGAACATTAAACTGCTTATAACAGGCCATACCCATGTGAAAAGGCTTGAGAAAAAGAATGGCCTGGTGCTTTTGAACCCAGGCTCTTGTGCCCTTCCAAAAGACGGCATACCTTCTATAGCTATTCTCGAAGATTCTAATATAAAACTTGTAAATATTGACAATGGAGAAGTGCTAAAAAGTATAGCCATTTAATAAAATGCAATAAGGTGCGGTTAAGACCGCACCTTTTCAAAACACTCAGCTGCAACTGCCCGGGCACCGCCAATTAATTTTGGACGGTATCTAGCCGCCGTCAAATGAGCTTGACCAATTTTATCAATACTTAGCCTCACTGGAACCGCCACATGTTTTATATGCATGCCTATCAAAGTATCGCCGATATCGAGGCCAAAGTGGCCTTTTATAAATTCAACTACTACCGGATTTTTCATATTTTCTCTAACCGCAGTAGCAAAGGCACCTCCTGCATGCATAACCGGGACAACTGACACTATTTCCAGGTTGTATTTTTCTGCAACTTCTTCTTCAACAACCAAAGCGCGGTTTAAGTGTTCACAACATTGAGCTGCAAGGTTCACTTTGTATTTTGGTATAACTTTATATATTCCCCTCACTACAGCCTCAGCAACTTCCATACTGGAAGACTTGCCAATTCTGCCTCCCATAATCTCGCTGGTGCTACAGCCCACAACCAGAATCTGACCTGCTTTCACCGGCGCAATACTTAACAATTCTTCAGTTGCTTTTGATACTTCATTTTCTATTAATTGCAGGTCCATATTATTCCTCCTAAATAAATTGCCTAGTATTTCTAGTATTTAAAGAGATATTTACTAAAATACATAAAATTCATTATCAATTATATCACATGTCGTATATTTTTATAAATATAAATTACAATATTTAACATATTGGAATCAAATGGTTTAAAGCGATTTTATCACTTTTAAAATGTTAAGGTCTTCATCAAATATAACGAGATCTGCATCTTTACCTATTTCAATACTGCCTTTTTGCTTATCTATTCCGATAGCTCGTGCCGGATTTAATGTGGCCATGCGCACCGCATCAGCTAGCGAAACTCCCACCATGTGCACCATATTGTAAATGGCTCTATTTAACGTTAAGGTTGAACCTGCCAGCGTTCCATCTGAAAGCCTTGCTTCTTTTCCCTTTACAATAACCTTTTGACCGCCTAAAGTGTATTCTCCGTCAGAAAGGCCTGCCGCCATCATTGAATCGGATATCAGTATGATTTTATCCTTTCCTTTTGCTTTAACAACTAGTTTCATAGCACCCGGGTGTAGATGTATACCGTCACAAATCATTTCACAGTATACCCTCTCGTCAATCAATGCTGCCCCGGAAATACCGGGTTCTCTATGGGTAAAGCCTCTCATCCCATTGAAAACATGAGTAACTTGCGTAACTCCAAAGTCAAAGGCTTGCCTTGCCGTATCAAAAGCAGCATCTGTATGCCCCGCGGAAACAATTATGCCCTGACTGCGAAGAAATCTTATAGCCTTCATGGCACCTGGAAGCTCCGGAGCTAAAGCCACGACTTTTACTGAGCCCTCCGATAGTTTAATAAACTTTGTAAGTTCTTGTATATCAGGATTCTTAAGATACTTGGGCGACTGGGCACCTTTTTTAGTCTCGGCAAAATACGGTCCTTCAAGATACAAGCCCAGAACTTCTGCGGGAGAGCTGCCAGAAGTATCTAAAGTTTGAGGTTTCCCCCTTTGCAACGATATGTACGAGGCAACATTTTTTATAGCTTTTTCCAGGTTTTCAGTAGAATCAGTCATTGTGGTTGTCAAAAATCCGGTTACACCATTTTTTATATGAAACCTTGCCATTGCATCAATAGCTTCAAATGTCCCATCCATAGTATCAAAACCGGAATTGGCATGAGTGTGAATATCAATAAAACCTGGTGAAACATGGTTTCCTTCAGCATCAATTATTTCATCAAAGTCCCTTTCATCTAATACACCAGATGGCAGTATACGGGAAATCTTGTTTTTCTCAACGGCCAAATCATAGTTGCGTAAAATCTCATACGGTGTAATAACATGGGCATTTTTAACAAGTAATCTCATATAAAATTCTCCTTTGATTTTAGTTACAAAAATACCTCCTAGGAATACTTTGGAGGCATTATATCATAAAAGAATTTTAGCTTAAATAAAACATTATCGTGCTATTGTTCAAGCACTTTATGAGTTTAACCTAAATTAGCAAAAATCATTATATGCCAGCAGACAGGCTTTCATTAATTCCTCGCTTATAACCCCAGTATAGTGATAATTTTTCCGGACCCCTGTGCCAAAATGTACCTCCCGGGCTCCGGTCCTTTCCATGGCCAATCGCAAATTGTCCTTGTTTAAGCCACCGCCCAGCATAATTACTATCTTATCTTCTGCTGCCTCTACCATTTTTTTAATGACACTTAAATTGTCGATAACTTTGCCCTTTCCACCAGCCGTGACTATTCGCTTTATTTGGGGGTATTTTAATAATGTTATCACACTTTCTACTGGATCTTCAGTAATATCTATGGCCCTGTGAAACGTCACATCCATGTCATCAGCATAAGACAACAACTTTTTAAGTTTTTCCTCATCTATTTTATTGTACTCATCTAAAACCCCTATTACAAGTCCATCAGCTCCCAATTTTTTTGCTATCTCAATATCCTCTTTCATTACCTGCATATCATGCTCACTGTAAACAAAGGACTTGGAATGAGGCCGTATAAGCACATGGATAGGAAGGCTTACTTTTTCAACCACATTTTTTATCAGAGCATAGCTAGGCGTTATCCCCATCTCAGATAAAGCTGATGAAAGCTCAATTCTCATGCCGCCGTATTTTTCTATAGCTATTGCATCATCTACACTTGTAGCTATAACTTCAAACACCAACAACACCCCTTTTCAGCCCGTAATATAGGAACATAAAAAAAATATAAAGATAATAAAAGCAGCCCTTGAATAACTTGTGCCTGCCAACAAAAATTTTTCATGCAAATAGTTTGTATACAGCCATAAACATTCATCTAAAATATATAATCCTATTCTTATACTTTTCTATGAGTTTATTGTTGTGTTCATCACTGCCCTCCAGGTTGCCGCTTAAAAACACCGGAGGTGTTAAACCTTTATCCACCATTATCTTTATTGCTGTCGACAATATGGCCTGTATTATATAAGCACCGGCTATGGTTGATCCCGGAGCAAAGGGCACCGCAAATTCTTCTAGCGAAAGCAGGGCATCCCCTTTTGGGCAATGGTTGTCTATGCAAATGTCGCAAACTTCAAATAGCCTTTTTCCCGATGGGTGTCTTGAAGGTTGGCTCATAGAATATTCCAGAGAAGTAATGCCTACAACTTCTGCTCCCTTTTCTTTAGCAAGTATTGCTACATCAATAGGAACGCCGTTTCTGCCTGAGGTGGATATGACAAAAACTATTTCGCCAGCTCTGATATCTAAAGAATTCATAAAAGTTTCAGCATAGCCGGTCATTCTTTCCAGCTTTGAAGACCTTAATGCTCCGTTGTGAAGCATCAAATTCGTATCAAAAATGGGGTTTATAGGCACGAGACCGCCTGCCCTATAAAATACGTCCTCACATAAAATATGTGAATGTCCAGCGCCGAAAAAGTGCACCACACCGCCTTTTTCAATGGAATTTGCAACTTTTTCGGCTACCAAATTTATCTTCTCTTTTTCCTTTTCCTTTATATTTATGAGCAAATCCTGTATTGCTTTATGGTAATTGTCAATCATTTCGTTACCCCCTTACATTTTTAAGTGTGTTTTTAAGTATACTGACTATAGTTTCAATAGCAGTGTCGATTATTTTTTGGCCCTTTTCTCTGGTTGCAAAGGTAGCACTCCCAAGGACAACTGTGTCGGTAATCTGGTCCCAGGGAGTAGGGGTATACTGAAAATCTTCAGGCAACTTGGGGTAGTCATCTATAGCTTTTTCCATTTGAACATATTCCGGCGCAAGATATAACATGTATGAAGTCTCTATTTCACAGGCATGAAAGTATCCGCCGGGCATGGGCCTAGATTCTCGAAGCTCCTCTATAACCTCAGCCGTTCCCGGATACATAAAGTAGAACACCTTCATATCCCGATGTTCATCATACAATTTTCGAGCGGCTTCCTGAATTGCCACCATATTTCCTACATGAGAATTTATAATTACAAAACACCGTATGCCGGCTTTATATAAACTCTTCCCTATATCAGTGAGAACTCCTATTAGGTGGGGATTGCTCACGTTTATACTTGGCGGCACATTTCTCAGGCTCCATACCTGGCCGTAGGCAAAAGTGGGCAGAACCAAAGCATCTAACCTTTCCGCTACTTTACTTGCCAATCGCTCGGCTAAGTAATTATCGGTGCCTACAGGCAGATGGGGCCCATGGGCCTCCACGGCACCAATTGGCAATATGGCTATCGGTGTTTTCCTGATATGTTCCTGAGCCTCAAGATATGTCAGCTTTTGCATTTCCATATATATCACCTCTAGCTAATCGCAAAACGCAAAGCAGCGCATGGGATTGTTTATGAAAAAATCTTTGATTAAACTTTCCCCGTCGAGCCCTGCCCTGTCGGCTTCCTCAATAAACCTTGGCACCCATTTTTTAATGATGTATTCAAGGCCCAAACCGTAATTATAGTGTTTATAGTAACTCTTTCTTGCAGTATCACCGCTTATTAGGATCTGGTCTTTAAAACCCTGCTTTACCAGATAGATTATTTCATTTATCCTAGCACTTTCGGTGGCGTATTTTATCTTCCCAATGCCGTCGAAACACAAAAATGCCCCCGTTTTGGCAATCTGCACGTGATAATAGGGATCAAGGTTCCGGTCCATATGCCCAAAAGATACGCATTCTAACTTTACGCCTTCTTTTTTTAATATTTCTATCTGTTCTAAAGCCATGGTGCCCGCTTCCGTGTGACTGTGAATGGGTGCTTTAGTTTCTTTATGGGCAATTGCCACGGCTTTAATGGTTTTGACTTCAAGGGGAGAAATGGAGTTGTAACCCGTACCGAATTTTAACTGCCCGCCTCGAATGTTTGTGCCTTCAAGGCCTTCTTCAATTTCACTAATTACATATTGGGCAAGCTCGTTTACCGTTGCCTTCTCTATCCATTCACCGTAAGTTTCATAATTGCCCACTATCTGTTTGAGATTGCCCTTTAGTTTTGCATTCCACAGAAAGCCTTTATTAAACCCTGCAGTAGCTATTATTTTAACTCCGGTCTTTTCAGAAATCCTCTTTACCGCTTCCACATCTCTGCCATAGTCTACAGCAGTTGCATCTACAATAGAATTTCCGCCGGCATTTTTAAAGTCCATAACATCTTTCAGTGATTTATTCTCATCATCAAGGAGTAAGTCATCTTCATTTTTCTCCTGCCAATAGGGTGGAATACATACAATATGTTCGTGGGAGTATGTAAAGCCCAGTTCTTCAGGTTTTATATCTCCATTTACTGTTCTAACAAAGGTCAACTTAATTTACTCCTTTCCCTTTTAAAAGTATCAGGTAGTGCCGAAAATTTTGGCACCACCTGACTGTGTAATGCATATTTATTAAAATATAAATCTGCTAATCAAAGCCACCAGCGGCCCTAATATAAACATATCACTGTCCGCAGCCCACATGGCCGTATCCGGAATGGTAGAATTAATCAAGAACGTGACCATCATATACTGGCCCCAAGCCACAACCGTGGCCGTGACGAATCCCGCAATCAAAGCACCTCTTACTCCTCCTGTAGCATTGCCGAAAACTCCTGCAGTGGCTGAATGGAAGAACAGCACTATCATGGTAGGCACAAATACGTATCCTACGGTTTTACCCAAAACTACCAGCCATATAAGCGCACCTACGAAGGAGCCCACGAAACCTAATATTGACGCTGTAGGAGCATAGGGATATACTATGGGACAGTCAAGGGCAGGTTTTGCGTTAGGCACTACAGTATCAGCCAATCCCTTAAAGGCCGGTACAATTTCTCCAACAAGCATTCTAACGCCGAACAAGACTATGGCGATACCACTGGCAAATTGGAATGCTTGAATCAGTGAGAATATGGCAAAGTTTTGATCTCCGGCAAGAGCTTTTAATTCTGCAATCGCCGGCGTTTCCGGTTTTGCCAAGAGTATCAATGCACCTATTAGATACAAAGCAGACATAATAAGCGCTATGATAACATTTGAATCTCGTAAAAACTCCAAGCCCTTAGGCAACTGCATAGATTCTGAATCCTGCTCCCTATTTCCGAATACCTTTCCAAAAAATGCTCCAAGCAATGCTACTGATGCGCTCGTATGGCCAAGTGCAATTTGGTCCCCACCGGTTATTCTGCGCATTATGGGCTGTGTAAGAGCTGGCTGTAGAGTCCAATATAAACCGAGGAACAGTGATAAAAATACTATCAACTTCCAAGTTGCTATTTCGGTCCCCACAGTGTTTATTATTATTCCTGCAAAAATCATAGCAGTCCAAAACATCATATGACCTGTCAGATAAATATAATTCCATTTGGTAAATTTAGCCAATAAGACATTGACCAAAAAGCCAATTACCATGGCAAGGGTAACAGCAGAGCCAAATTGTTGTCCGAACACCTGTTGTCCCAAAAACTGTCCAAGCTCCTGGGCCTCAAGACCGAAAACCTCTTTCCACAAGGGTTGGAAAACATTTAAGGCATTTACTATGATTCCGGCACCACCGTTAATTATCATAAATCCGATTACAGCTTTAAAAGTCCCTGTCATAATTTGACTTAAAGTTTTTTTCTGAAGAACCAAGCCCAACAATACTATTAGGCCTATCAGGATAGCCGGTTGACCTAAAATATTCGTAGCAATCCAAAAAACAAGGTTCACTGACAAAACCCCCTTTTATTATTTTAAAAATTCTTGTAACGCTTCTCTTATTTCGTTTTTGTCAAAATAGTTCTTTACGATAACTACTGGAACTGTGGAGTCTTTTAGGTTTTCAGCTAGTTCTTTATTGGTTATAATAACATCTGGTTTTGAAAATAAGGCGGTGCTTACATCAGAATTGTCAACATCAGCTTTGATACCCATTTCTTTTAAAACACTTTCTACATTCATGCGTAAAATTAAACTACTTCCTTGACCTAGACCACAGACTGTTAATATTTTCATTGAATTCACTCCTTACTTTTACATGCTGTTGTTCTCGCTAGCAGAAAGTTGTATCACATCTGTTACCATTTTTGTTTCTGAAGCTTGCAAAATAGTATCTAAATAAGAGCTATTAGAAAATAATTTCATTAAATCTGAAAGTGCTTGCAGATGGGTATGATGGTCTGTTGCCCCAAATGCCAGGACAAGTTTTACTGATTCCTTATTATCAAAGACAACAGGTTCTTCAAGTGTTATCAAACTCATACATACCTGTTTTACACCATCTTCGGGCCTGGCATGGGGCATTGCTATTCCCGGAGCTATTACGATATATGGTCCCATTTCCTTGACGTTCTTTATCATAGCCTCCACATACCGAGGCTCCACAAAATCGTTCTTTACCAGCAACTCACCTCCAATTCTTATAGCTTCTTCCCAGTTACTTGCCTTAACATTTAGCTTTATAGTTTTTTCAGTCAACAAATCTTTTAACACCGGTTGCGCAACTCCCTTCGATTCCGCATAATTTGCATGATTTAGTAACTCTGAAATTTCTTTTATTAATTGGTCCCGATTATTGATAACGCAATTTTTCTGAATTACTTTAAGGAGGTCATTTATCAATGCATAGCTAATACCAGAATTTTTCGGCGTATTTGCGCTTAAATATTTATATAGTTTAGCCACATCTTCTTCAAGCAGTAATGGATTTACAATTATTTGTGGTATATTCTTACAATCTACTGGGACTGTTGAGATAATAATATCTACTTCTTTGTCCTTGACAAAATCTTTTACTTGTCGACTAGCTACTGTTGCCAAGATATTAATATTTGGGAATTTACTTGTTACTCTCGAAGATAAAAGTTTTGCAGTCCCAACACCTGTACCGCAAACTACTACGGCTTTGTATATATTGCTTTTTGCTACTTTATTCCTCTCTAAAGCTGCACCAATGTGAATGGTAATGAATCCTATTTCTTCATCTGGTATCTTTGAACCCACATAATCCTCTAAAGACCTTATTGAACTTTTTACAACTTCAAATATGCTGCTATAGTTGTTTTTTATCTCCTTCAAAATTGGATTTTTTAATGGAAGGCCATGCTTTAAGCGATACACGGTGGGTTCCAAATGTTTTAGCAGCCCACTGTACAGTTCTCCATCTGCCAGGAAATTTACATTAAGTTTTCTTCCAATGTTTTTTATAATTTCGTCAGTTAAAATTTGTAGCCTTATCCAGTTCTGATTGGAAAATATATCTGATTCTGTTACCTTACCTCCTAATAAATGTATGGTGATATAGCCAATCTCGGCAGTTGGAATTTTTATATTGTATTTTTCCTCTAGTTGAGCCGCCATACTGGATGCCACAGCAAATTCTTTTGTGGGTTTGAGTTTTGACAGTTCCTCTTGCGGCATAACTATGTTTTTGCCAAGCTGAATGCGTTTTATGGCAAGGGCAAGGTGAATTATTAACCCTGAGTATGCACTATCGGTAAAAGTGGTTTTTAACTGTTTTTCTGCTAACCGAATAGCTTCCTCTATGGGGGATATTTCCAAATCCTGAAAAAGCTTTTTAAGCTGTCTTTCCGTAACTACATTCAACCTGCGGTTTAGGGGAGCTTTTATTAAATTTAGCGCCTTTTCAACTTCAATATTTTCAGATAGCAGAGATACAACAGCCCGGCGCATATCCTTTTCCGAACCTGTTATTTTTATGCCAAAGCGAGGTAATGAGTCGAGTTTTAAATGATATGTAGTAAGCCATTTTCTAACTTCTTTTAAGTCATTTATTACAGTACCTCGACTTACAGAAAGCAACCTCGCCATGTCATCAATAGTTGTAAAATCTTTTGCCTGAAATAGTTCAGTCAAAATCATCTTCTTTCTCTCTTCTGGAGTTAGAACATAATTATAACTGCTGATGGATTCAATTAATTTTAAAATCTTTAGCTTCTGATAATATGTAGGCGAATACCATATTCCTGAACCTGGCTTACGCGTCAATTGTGGCAATCCATTGTCCTTAAGGAAGTCGTCAATTTTATCTAAATCGTATCGGATTGTCCTTGAAGATACGTTAAAAGCCCTAGCTAATTCTGATATTTTTACAGGATAACCTGCTGACATGATTTGACTTAGGAGCTGTGCACAGCGCTCGTCCATTAAGTTGTAAAACCTCCTTTAATTAAGATTATACGGTGTCAAAACTGTTGTGAAAAGTCTAAAATCTTTCACCGTAATTGTGGCAATTCTATACTAATTATATATAACTACATTATTAATTAAGATAATAAGTTACACGTAAACTAAAAAGCTGCGGTAATTTTGCCGCAGCTTTTTGTTGATTAATCAACTTAATGAACAAGACTTATGCTTTTTGTAAGTTCCTATCTGAGCCTGATATTTTATCTACAATAATGGCTATGGCATTATCACCGGAAACATTGCATGCCGTTCCGAAACTATCCTGAGCTAAATAGAGGGCTATCATCAGTGCCTGTTGAGCATCGTTAAATCCTAACATGCTTTGTAAGATACCAAGGGCTGCCATTACTGCACCGCCAGGTACACCAGGTGCAGCTACCATTGTAACACCTAACATAAAAATGAAGCCGGCCATTTGAGATAAAGTAACAGGCATACCGTTTAGCATCATAACAGCAATAGCGCATGTTGTCAGTGTAATGGTACTTCCAGATAAATGAACAGTTGCGCAAAGGGGAACTACGAACTCACGAATTCCTTTAGAAACGCCATTTCTTTCTGCACACTGTAAATTAACAGGAATTGTAGCGGCAGAAGACTGTGTTCCAATAGCTGTTAAATAGCCAGGAATCTGATTTTTTAACGCGGAAATTACACTCTTTCCACTATATAAGCAAGCTATTGTAAACTGAAATAGTATGATAATAAGGTGCATGGCTATTACAATAACAAATACCTTTCCAAATACCGATAAAATTCTAGCAACTTCACCTGCATATGTCATATTGGCAAAAATACCTGCTATATGAAACGGTAAAAGGGGAATTATAACCTTAACAATAACCATCTGCACGATTTTTTGAAACTCGTTCATGAAATTATATATTGTTTTTTCTTTCAGTGCAGCCATTCCTATACCCAATATAAAAGCTATGATTAGAGCTGACATTACGCCAAAAAGCGGCGGCATCTCGATTTGAAAAAATGGCGCCAATAGGGCTTCCTCAGGATTTGTTGCAGCAAATTGGGCGTTTACGTGGATCAGTTTAGGAAGAATGCTAGTAGAGACACCGAAGGCAAAAAATCCGCTTATTAAAGTGGATATATAAGCTATTGCTGTCGTAATACCTAAAAGTTTACCGGCACCGGCACCAAGTTCAGCGATACCAGGTGCCACAAATCCTACTATTATAAGCGGTATAACAAATCCCAGAAAAGCTCCAAAAATAGAATTAAAAGTAGCAAGTAATCTTACCACAGGTGCTGGTGTAAATTGACCTATGAGAATTCCCAAAACGATGGCAATCACTAGTCTTGGCAATAATCCTAAGTTGTTAATCTTCAACAGGATCAACTCCTTAATATTGTAATTTTTAGGAACTCAATGCTTATACCTGCATTTACAGCAATTTGTAATTATAGTTTTCGAAACTTAAAAGCTGTTTTATTTTTTCCACATGTTCTTCATTAACTGTTTCAAGTTCTAACTCCACATTTGCATACCCTATGGGAAGGTCGGCGGTAGAACGATTATGCAAAACGGATAAAACATTTGCCCCTGTTCCAGCAACCAAATTAAGCAACTTACCAAGGGTTCCAGGCCTGTCCTCAATGATAGTACGGACTATTATCTTTCTGCCACTTTTTACAAGCCCTTTATCAATTATCCTTGACAACATATTTACATCAATATTGCCACCGCTTATAAGGGCAACTATCTTTTTATTCTTGATATTATCCAATCGGTTTAGAACAGCAGCTAGCGAAGCTGCTCCTGCTCCTTCAGAAATAACTTTAGCACGCTCCAGTAAAAGCAGGATTGAATTTGCTATTTCATCTTCCCCAACAGTAACCACATCATCTACGTATTCCTTTATTATATTAAAAGTAATCTCACCCGGGGTTTTAACTGCTATCCCGTCTGCTATAGTAGGCTTGCCGTCAACAGTAGATACATGATTTTCGGAAATGGATTTAACAATAGAGGGTACATTTTCTGTCTGAACGCCAATAATCTTCACATTAGGATTTATGCTTTTTACAGCAATTGCAATACCGGATATTAGTCCACCTCCACCAATTGGGACAACAATCATATCTACATCAGGTAAATCTTCCATAATTTCAAGCCCTATAGTGCCTTGACCTGCTATCACGTAAGGGTCGTTAAATGGATGCACAAATGTAGCGCCGGTTTCTCGCTGGATTTCCTTAGCCTTCTCATATGCCTCATCATATATTTCACCGTGAAGTACAACTTCCGCGCCATAGCTTTTAGTAGCGGAAATTTTTGAGAGAGGCGCATGTTTAGGCATCACTATAGTTGATTTTATTTTATATGAAGTGGCGGCCATAGCCACGCCTTGAGCGTGGTTTCCGGCCGATGAAGCTATAACTCCATTCCTCTTTTCCTCGTCAGATAAGTGGGCAATTTTATTAAATGCACCCCTTACCTTAAAAGACCCCGTCTTTTGAAGATTTTCTGTCTTTAAATAGATGTAATTTCCTGTCATCTCACTAAAAGTTGTATTATAAACCAGTCCAGTCTTATAAGCAACATTTTTCAAGCAATTTCTGGCTTCCTGGATATCCCTTAAGCCTATATCCATGACATTTTCACCTTCCAGCCTTTGGCCAAATTTAATATTTAAAAACGACTTTTATCTATGGGCTATTACTTCAATTTCAATTAAGGCTCCTTTCGGGAGACTGCTAACTTCAACACAGGAACGTGCTGGAGGCTCTTCAGTAAAATACTTACCATATATATCATTTACCAACCCAAAGTTTTTTAAATCTGTCAAGAAAATTGTGGTCTTTACTACATTTGAAAAATCCATATCACAAGCTGCAAGTATGTTTTGAATGTTTTTCATTACCCGATGAGTTTGGACCTCTATATTCCCTTCAACCATTTCATTTGTACTAGGGTCAATGGCTATTTGACCTGATGCAAACAAAAAATCGTTTAGCATTATGGCCTGAGAATAGGGTCCGATTGCTTGCGGTGCTTGATTTGTTTTAATTACTGTTTTCATTTATGATTCCTCCAATTTATTTTTTTATTATTTATTTAAATACCGATAAACGGTATTTTCTGACACCTTTAATATCTTTGCTACTGAAGATACTGCACCTTTGAGCAAAAATATACCTTTCTCATTTAACTGAGAGACAACGTGGATTTTCTCCTCCGTCGAAAGTCGTTCAGGTGGTATGTTTTGCTCCTTTATGGTATCTTTTATGGTGGAATGAATTATTTCATCAATAGAATGGCTAAGATTTTCTAGTATGTTTGTAATATTATTAGATTCATTGTGATCCTCCGATTTATCAATGTCGCACTTAATATAAGCATCTATAAAATCTTTCGCCGCCAGGGGACCTGTAAGATCAATATTTATGCACAGCATGCCAATTAATTTACCTTCATCATCCTTTATGAAATATGTAGAAGAACGCAGATCCTTACCGTCAGGAGACTTGCTAGGGTAGTTCAATAGAAAATTCTCGCTTTTATAATTTCCCTCTTTTAAAAGCTTTAACCCCAAGTTTGTCAGCGGGCCTCCCACTTTCCTGCCACTTATGTGATTGTTTCTGATTGCTATGATAGATTCGTCCACATTGCTGCAATCATGTAAAACCACTTCGCAATTTGGCCCCACAATTCCCGCAATAAAATCCACTAAAGGAAGGTATTTTTCTAAAACTCTGTTAACTTTTTTCCTCATACTAACCACTCCTAAAAAAATAATTCAACATAAAGTTAAAAAATCCTCTTTGTGATAAAAATTTTTTACTAAGAAAAAAATGTCACAAAAGTCCCTTAATCAAAAACCCCTTGCTAGTCTATTGCTTCAAGCAAGGGGTTATTGCAAACCTAGCGAATTTTTATGTTAAAATTTCACAACCGGTCAACAGCTTTTTTTAGGCGAGCAAGGGCTTCGTTAATGTAAACTCTAGGACAGGCCAGGTTGATCCTCTGAAATCCCTTTCCGCCTATACCGAACCAAGCACCGTCATCTAGGGCAAGTCTTGCTTCATTTATCATAAAATCATTTAGCTGCTTTGGATCAAGATTCAGATCGCGACAATCCATCCACACTAGGTAAGTGCCTTCGGGCTTAATGATTTTAATATGCGGAATATCCTTTTCAATTCCTTCAGTCAACGTCTTTAAATTTCCTTCAAGATACTCTAAAAATTGGTCTAGCCATTCTTCACCATGGGTATAGGCCACCTCTAAAGCAACTACCCCGAATGCATTATTCCTAAGCAAATGAATCCGCTCTAGAAAATTTTTATATATTGTACGATAAATTTTGTTAGGTATTATTATAGTAGATGTTTGAAGTCCTGCAAGGTTAAAGGTCTTGCTGGGGGATGTGCATGTAATGGAATTTAGTGCAAATTCTTCGGAAATTGACGCAAAAGGTGTATGTTTTATGCCAGAATACAAAATATCTTGATGTATCTCATCGGATACTACTAAAACATTGTTGTCAATACATATTCTCCCTAGTTGTTCCAGCTCCTCCTTAGACCAGACCCTTCCAACAGGATTATGAGGGCTACATAAAAACAGTAGTTTTACCCGTGGGTCTTTGACCTTTTCCTCCAGGTCATTAAAATCCATTGTATAACGTCCATCTTTAAAAATCAGCGGATTATTGACCACACGACGGCCATTGTCTTCAATTACACTAAAAAAAGGGTAATATACCGGCGGCTGAACTATAACCTTATCTCCTGGATCTGTGAAGGCATTGACAATGAAACTAAGCGCCGGGACTACACCAGGGGAAAAGAGCATCCAATCGGTCTGGGTTTCCCAGTTGTGCCGCTTTTTCATCCATTTTGCTACTGATTCAAAATAAGATGCAGGTCTTGATGTGTATCCGTAAATCCCCTGCTTTGCCCTTTCAACTATTGCATCTATAACCGGAGGGGGACTCAAAAAGTCCATATCCGCTACCCACATGGGCAGCAGGTCTTGGCGGCCAAATACTTTACCAAGCTCGTCCCATTTTGAAGAATAATTATTGCTTCTGTCAATAATCTTATCAAAATCATACTTTATCATAATATCTCCCCTTTAATCTGGCCTTTACTACACCTTATATTAAGATTTTTTAGAAATATCTCGGGTAGAACTTCTAATTACCAATTTAGGTTTTAGTATAATTTCCCTATCAGCCGTATCTGGATTTTCTAAATTTCTTATTAGCATTTCTGCCGATAATACTCCCATTTCATAAGCAGGCTGGTCAACTGTTGTAAGAGGCGGTGTGGTTATTTCAGCCATAGGTATGTTGTCAAAGCCCATAACGGAAATATCGTGAGGTACGTATATTTTATTTTTTGAGAGTTCTTGAATAACGCCAAAGGCTGTCATATCATTTATGCAAAAAATAGCAGTCGGCAGTTCATTTGTAGTATCCAGCATCTTTTTTGTAAGCTGCTTTCCATTTTTAAATTCATATACTTGATCATGGCTTTCTTCTTCTTTTTCGGAAATAAAAACGTTTTTTTCAAATTCCTTAACATTGTTGTCTTTCATACACTGGACAAAGCCTTCATATACTTGCTTACGGCTAGGCCTTGTGAGAGGAGCACTAAAAAAGGCTATTTTCTTATGGCCGAGTTTTAACAAATGTTCAGCTGCCATATAACCACCAGCATAAAAATCAAAGCCCACTTTGCAACAATTAAGTGGTGTTGCTTGATCAAATGCTACGACTTTTAAGCCTCTTTGCTGTAGTTCTTTTAAAAATTTTTGGTTTTCAGTAATTGAAGAAATTATTATCCCTTTTATTTGCTTTTGAAAAAGAGAGGAAAGGTATTTTTTTTCATTTTTAGGATCTCTAAGAGAATTACACAACAGGACATTGTATCCCTTTTCTCTGGCTACATTTTCTACCCCTAAGATCAACAACGGGTAAAAATGGTTAGTTATGCTGGGTATAATGACAGCTATATCATTTGTTTCATTAGTCTTCAACTGTCTTCCCAATAAATTAGGCGTATAATTGAGTTTTTTTGCAGCTTCCAGGACCCTTTTTTTCAAATCATCGCTTACAGGATAATCGCTATTGCTTAGAACTCTGGAAACCGTGGCAGTAGAAGCATTTGCTGCTTTTGCAATGTCGTAAATAGTCACATTTTTTTTAATCATGCTCAAACGTTCCTCTCAATACCATAAATACTTTATAATATTGTTTTTAGATATGGCACCTAAATTTTTAACTTTAACTTAAAAAATGGAAACTTTTAAAAATATTACTAATCTATTTTAAGCTTTTGCCAAACGTTTTTCAAATATAATATTCATTCATATCTTAACTAAAAGTCCTATAAATTTCAAAATGAAGCCAAAGTATAACCATTTTTTACTTTTCTGCTTAATTGTTTCAATTGTTTATACAGATAATGGCAAACACTTTTATATATACAAAACTCCATGATTATGCAATCACGGAGTTTTTTAAAGAAAGCTGGATGTTATAACATCAAATTTGCTTACTTATAAGTTTTTTCCAGTGTTTCCCAAATTCCTGTCAAATACAATGCCCCGAGAGCCCTGTCATATAATCCATAACCTGGTCTCCCCTTTTCGCCCCATATCATTCTTCCATGATCTGGTCGAACATATCCGTCGAAATTATTTTTATATAGGACTTTCATAATCTCTACCATATCAAGGGATCCCATTGGTGAATAATGGGCACTTTCTTCAAAGCTCCCATCGGGCAATATCTTGACATTTCTAATATGCATAAAGTGTATCCGGCCTTGAGCGGAGTACTTATCTACCATTTTCACTATGTCGTTACAGGTAGTACAACCCAGTGAGCCTGTGCAAAATGTCAACCCATTGTATTTGCTATCCACCAACTTCAAAAATCTGTCCAGATTCTCTTCATTTGTTATAATCCTGGGCAGGCCAAATATGGACCATGGTGGATCATCAGGGTGTATGGCCATTTTTACATCGTATTCTTCGGCAACAGGAATAATTTCCTTCAAGAAATATTCTAAGTTGTTCCACAAATCCTCTTCGCTTACTTTAGAGTATTGTTCAAAAACGTCTTTTAATTCTTCTTTTGAATAACTGGAATCCCATCCCGGAAGTGATAATTCCCCTGTTAGCGGATCCATGTGTTTTAATTGTTCCTTGTAATATACTAAGGCTGTTGAGCCATCGTCCAAAACCTTATCTAACTGGGTTCTCGTCCAATCAAAAACCGGCATGAAATTGTAGCAGATAACCTTGACCCCTGCTTTGCCTAAGTTTTTAATGTTTTCTTTGTAGTTTTCAATATATTTATCTCTACTTGGCAAGCCTAGTTTTATGTCCTCATGTACAGGCACACTTTCAATAACTTCGAATTTTAGACCGGCTTTTTCCACTTCTTCTTTTAAGCTGTTAATTTTTTCGATACTCCATACTTCCCCAACAGGAACATCGTAAATTGCCGTTACAATACTGTACATATTTGGTATCTGTCTAATGTATTCTAATTTTACTGGATCATCTTTCCCATACCAACGAAATGATAGCTTCATAAAGACCACCTTATCTCAACTATTTTTGCAACATTTAATTTTTTTCATATCGTGCAGCTAATTTTATCTTATAGATGCTTGACTCTTGGACCGTATTTCTCTTCCCACTTCTTATTAGCAGCGTCTCCCCCTGGCACATTAGCACTTGTCCAAACAGGAGGCGTTACTCCACGTTCTGCTAGGAGCCTAACCGTTTCAATAACCAGGCAATTCACAGCAAAAGCATTGCAGAATGTAGAAGTAGGTGCTACTCTCTGCTCAAGCCCTTCTATTTCTACTACAGCATCCCCATAAGGCAGATGGCAATTTACCCAAACATCCGCTAATTCATAAAGGTTTTTGTTAGAAGAATGCCTGGATGCCGCGCCTGCCGGGACTTTATCTCCAAATTCCCTGCCTGTCACGGCAATTATTTTCATTCCGCGTTTTTTGGCTTCAAGTGCCGCATCAATAGTCATGGAGTTGATTCCGTAGGCATTTACGATTATGATTACTTCTCCCGGTTTTTGACCTATTTTGTAAGCATCAAATACCCCTTTTACATATCCTTCCATGCGCTCTATAATATTGCTTCTTTTAGCCCCATGAACTAAATTAATGCCAGCATCTAAAATTGAATTAATAGGTGCCAAACCGCCTGCTCTCCAAAGCAATTCTTCGGCTGCCATACAGGAGTGGCCACCTGTCCCTATTACGTGAATCAATTCATCCCGCATGATTGCATCGGCCATCAGCTCTGCAGCTTTTTTGATGTTTTCTTCTTCGGCTTCGATTTTATTGAAAATCTCGATAATGGTTTCTTTGTATTGCCTTATCTCTTTACCCATGTCACTCTCTCCTTTTCATAAAGTATTTAGGTTTTTATATAAAAATTTATAAACCTTTTTTTCCTCTCTTTGAGACATAATTGTGATGTTTAAACTTAACCCTAAATCTTGTCTTGCCCTTCTGTAAAAAACCGCTTCATGCTGTACTAACAATTTCTGTTGTAAAAATTGTTAGAGACCTTCTTATTTTAAAATGTTTCCTTTTTAACATTCTCGCCCTTAATGGTGCTGATAAGCCTAGGTATCATGAATATGGCAGATAAAGCCGCAAAAGCCGGCAATGCTGAAAAAGGCCACAGCTGTGATATTAAAGTAGACGGAAATACAAGGGCTTTTTTGGTAGAAGCAGTCTGAATTCCAGTGTAGCAAAGCATAATGAAGAAAGCTATTGCCAATATGTCAACACTTATTGCAATGATTTTCCTTGGCTTTGAAGGTATTTTGTTTAAAATAAAATCCATGAACAGATGCTCCTTGCGATATACGCCTGCTGCCATGGACAGGCAAATCAGCCAGACTACGCATATCACGCTTATATCCGATACCCATAAAAAGGAACGGTTAAAAAACGTCCTGCTAAAAATTTCTAAAATATTGATGGCAAAGATAATTATAAACAGGACAGTTGCCACGTTTAACAATAAATCCGCCAGCATATCCAAAATTTTTTTCACTTTATCAACCTCCTACTCCAAATACCAGGTTCGGCAGGTATGTTACTGTCCACGGCACATACGTTGTTATGGCCTGGGCGACCAACAATGAAACCACAAATGGAATAGATGCTTTGGTAACTTTTTCAAAGGGAAGGCCGGATATTTTTGTTTCTAAGAACAACAGCGCACCTACCGGCGGAGTGATTAAACCTATCATTAGGTTGCAAATCATAACCGTTCCAAAGTGGGTAGGATCTATGCCTAACTTTGTAGCAATAGGCAAAAGCAGTGGGCCAAAGATTAACATTGCAGGGTTCGCATCCATAATCATGCCTAGGATCAGGAACAAAATGTTGCAGAAGAATAAGAACATCGCTGGAGACATGTTATATTGCTCTATGAGAGCTATAAGCTGAGCCCCTAGGCCTTCTACCGCAATCATATAGGAGAAAATGCCTGCCACCGCGAATAATGCCATAATGGAAGCTGAAAATATGGCTGTATTCTTAAAGGCTATGAACATGCCTTTTAAAGTGAGGTTTCTGTAAACAAAAAATCCAATAAACATGATATAGAAAGTAGCGACCATTGCAATCTCAGTAACGGTAGCCATACCTGTAAGGACGCCTACGATAATAATTACTGGAGCTAGCAGTGCCAGCCAAGATTCTCTGAGAACTTCACAAAAAGCCTTCCAATTGGTTGTTGCTTCATGAGGCTTTAGGTCAAATTTGGGGACTTTTAAGAGGATTATAAAATGCATGCAAAGAGCCATTAGTATACCAGGAATCATGGCGCCTAAAAACAAGCGGCCGATGGACAAGTTCGTTATAAGGGCTAAAAAGACCATTGGTATCCCTGGTGGAATAACTGGGCCTAACACTGCACCTGCCGCATTGCAAGCAGCCGCAAAATCTTCTGGATATCCTTCTTCTTTCATCTTCGGTATAAGTATAGGTGAAATAGCAGCTGCATCAGCAGGGCCTGACCCTGAAACTAGCGAAAAGATCGCATTTACGACAATGCAAGCATGAGCTAGACCACCTTTAAACTTACCGATAAAAAATAGGGAAAACTTCAGCATTTTATCGGTCATACCTGAAACGTTCATTAACTCTCCGACCAGTATAAAAAATGGAATGGCAAGCAATGATATATTCGACATGCCATTTACCATATTGTTGGATATCATACTTAAGGGCCCGTTTCCGGTTGCAATCAGATATGAACTGCCAGCCACTGCCATAGACACGAAAATGTCCATGCCTATAAACATAAAGGCAAACATTACTATAAAAATCATTAGTATTGCCACAAAATCACCCCTCAATTTATAATGTAGGTTTTATGGGGACAGGTATGGGACAGGCCCCCCTAAATCAGGAATGGGCCTGTCTTCGGGGTATTACTATTTATACTATTGATAGCTCTCTTTAAACTCCATAATTTCATCAATTGTGCCTGTGGGCCAAAGTTCACCTGCATCGTCAAATTGTTTATAAATATCCTCTCCCAGCGCTTCCTGAATTGATTTTACGTCAATTTCAACATAAGTCATTTTTTCGTTGAGGAATTTCATTGTTTCATCTAGGGATTCAGCAATGAGCTTAGCCTCATATTCAACAGCCTCACGGGCAGCGTTTTTGAGAACTTCCTGCTGTTTTGGAGACATTTGATTCCAAATATTTTCACTGATGAATATGGTGGAAACGTCTCTGATGTAGTCTGTTTTCATAAAGTACTTCTGCACTTCATAGAAGCTGTTGTTCTTAACTGTAATAAAGTTGTTTTCCTGAGCCTCAACAGTTCCCTGCCTTAAAGCCATATACAGATCTGCAAAAGGTATAACAATTGGCGTTGCGCCTAATTTTTTCATAGTTTGCTGCACTAGAGCAGCTTCAGCGGTTCTAATCTTAAGACCTTTAAAATCTTCTGCTGACTTAATTGGCCTGTTCGCTGTAAGCTGTCTTGGTGGGAGTTCGCCTGCTGCAGCCAAAACCCGCACACCTGTTGTTTTAGCCGCTTCTTCAAACCAAGCTTGTGCAGTATCTGAATCTAAAAAGGCCTGTAGTTCATCGTGGCTGTCCCAAATGAAGGGGGCTGCTACAGCATTAAATTTCTTTGCTCCTTCAAGCCATGGGTAACAGGATAAGGTGTTGTAGAATAAATCGGTAATTCCGTTAGGCATACCGCTTAGCATATCGTTAACTGAACCAAGGACACTGTTAGGGAAGGTTTTGATGGTAATATTTACGCCAGAATTGTTTACGATCTCTGCAAAGCGCTCCATGGCAAGTGTAGCCGGGTCATCCGGAGTCTTGATACCGGCTAATTTCAGTGTAAACTCTTTCTCAGTTGGGGTATTATTTTCTTGTGGAGTTGAATTTGATTGATTTGTGCCGGAAGAGCCGCATGCGCTAAGCAGCGTAGCGATTAGCACAAAAACCAGCAGTAATGAAATTTTTCTTTTCATTATTTTTCCTCCTTTAGAAAAGCTTTAGTTTTTATTCACAACAAGAATATTTTTCTTGTTGTAAGCTTAATCTTGCTGAAAAACTATCCTACCCATGACCATAGTCATTTTTACATTAATATCCTCGTCAAAAATAAGGATATCTGCATCCTTGCCTGCCGCCAGACTTCCTTTGCGCTTGCTGACACTCATTATTTCAGCAGGGGTATAAGTCATCATCTTGACTGCATCTATGAGAGGTATACCAGCCTGCTTTGTAACAGTTCTAACGAGTCTGTCGGTGGTAGCTACGCTACCTGCGAAAGCCGATCTGTCGAGAAGTTTTGCTACGCCGTCCTCAATAATGACTTTCTGGCCATTCTTAAGGCTGCCTGATATACTTTCGCCTTCCGGCATTCCTGCCCCTCGCAGCGAATCGGTTATCAATGCAATTCTGGATGGCCCCTTGATTTTGTATATTAGCTGTAACAGCTCCGGCGGCAGATGGCAGCCATCGGCTATCATTTCAACTGTCATCTCGTCAATCAGGAAAGCACTCTCTACGGTGCCCAGGTATCTATAGGCATTCCTTCGGTGAACGACCTGCATGCCGGAATAAATATGTGTCACATGGGTATAGCCATTTTCAAAAGCTTCCACAACCTTATCGTATTCGGCTTCAGTATGGCCTATTGACGGGAGTATGCCCCTGTCTCGAAGAAGTCTGCCAAGCTCCATGGCTCCATCCAACTCGGGAGCTATACTCCATCTAACTATATCCTTTGACCAACTCAAAATAGTCTCATATTCTTCTCTTTGCGGATTTCTTATAAATCTAGAATCCTGGCCTCCTGCCTGGGATAAGGCAAAATATGGCCCTTCAAGGTGCAGGCCTAAAAAATATGCACCTTTTGTGTTTTTACTCTTGGCTTCTTCGTAGGCTTCAATAGTTTGCTTTAGTTCTTCATTTGTACACGTCAGTGTGGTAGGAACTATGGAGGTTGTGCCATGCTTGGCATGCATCTCTGCTGCTCCCAGAAAAGCCTCGCTTGTCCCATCCATAAAGTCGTGACCGCCACCGCCATGAGTGTGTATGTCGATAAATCCGGGTGATATATAATTGCCTTTCGCGTCTATAACTCTAACGCCATCCTGTGCTTCGACGGTCCTTATTTCATCTTGGCTTTCTAATACTTGGGATATTTTTTCGTTCTCTACTAAGATTCCACCGCCTTTAATTATCCGAAAGGGAGTTATAAGCCGACCGTTTTTAATCAGGGTTTTCATATTCTCACCTCGCAGTTTTTTGAATAACATTAACCTAACATATTACCTGTTTAAATTAAAGATGCGGAATCCTTATCTAAATACAACACCGCATTGGCATGTTTGCGCAAGATAGATGCCGGACAAGTTTCAGCTATATCACCTTCCAGGGCATCCTTCACCGCCTTAGCTTTCGTTTCTCCCGGCACCATGCAGTAAATGTATTTTGAGGCAAAAATAGCTGGAACTGTCAAAGTTAATGCCTGCTTTGGAACTTCATCAATGCTTTTAAAGCATCCATCATGGACCTGCTGGTTGCGGCACTTCTCGTCTAAAGTCACTCGCTTTACCATACGCTCGTCATTAAAATCAGCAACCGGTGGATCATTAAAGGCTATATGTCCGTTTTCGCCAATTCCGATACAGGCAATGTCAATGGGGTGTTCTTTTAACATCTTCTCATAACGTTGGCACTCTTCTTCAATGTCCTCAGCATTTCCGTTTAAATAGTTCACACTTTTAAATTTAACTCTGGAAAAGAGCCTATCTTTTAAAAAGTTGCCAAATCTTTGAGGGGCCTCATCAGGAAGGCCTATATACTCATCAAGATGAAAAGCATTTATCCTTTCCCAGTCTATGCCTTCTGCATTGACTAGAGCATCTAGAAATTCGTTTTGTGATGGAGCAGCTGCAAACACCATATTGATTTCATCATTTTTCAATAAGAGTTTTTGTATTCTAATCACCACATCATGTGCAGCCTTTTTCCCCATCTCTTCTCGGGTGTTGAAAATGCATACATTTAAGTTGTCTTTCTTGAATTCCCTAATACTCATGTTGAATGCCTCCAAGTAAAAATTTCTGTTTTATCAATTAGAGAGATGGTATTATGTATCACTCCCTTTAATAGGTTTTAACTTTTAGACCTGCTGCAGAAGTCTATTATTTATAAAACTTTAAGAAATAGTAATCGATTACCATATTTATCCTGGCTGAGGACTTATTTCTTTATAATTTAGCCCCATTTTTTACAGTAATCGATTACTATACATATTCTACACACATTATTAAAGTCCTCCCTCAAAAATTAATTTTTTTATTTATGTTCGTTCTTTTTTAAATAAAACTCTCATAAGCTATGCGGAATAAGGAAAACGAGGAATGTCTTAAAAAACAAAAGTGATTTACAATTATTGACAAATTTTTTTACAGACAATATAATATATTTACTTATTTTATTACCAGAAGCCTAAGAGGCCATTACTTTTAAACCAAATAATAGGAATTTAATATCAAACCAGTCAAAAGGCAAACCTATCGAAAGATAGGGACGCAAAGCCACGAGTCTACGGTGAAAATCACTATGACAGTCGGGCTGCCAAGGTTTATTTTATGTTTTTTGATAAATGAAAGCCGCGGCAAGCCTTGCCACGGCTTATTTTATATTCACATATAATACATATTAATGTAAAGGCGGTAGTGAGTATGAATGTAGAACACATCAATCCTTTCATTCAAGCAAGCAGAACAGTCTTAAAATCTATGGCAAATATAGACCTTTCCCTAGGCAAAGTATATCTAAAAACTTCTCCTTATTCCAGCGAAACCATAGTGGTTGTTGTTGGATTGATGGGTGCACTTCGAGGGCAAGTCCATTTCAGCATGGATAAACCTGTGGCATTGAAAATCGCCTCAGCTATGATGATGGGCATGCCCATTACTGAACTTGACGAAATGTCAAAAAGTGCTATTGCCGAATCAGCTAATATGATTTTAGGCAATGCAGCAACTCTTCTATATGAAAA
>ENA-OWPA01000531-OWPA01000531.1-bioreactor-metagenome-genome-assembly--contig:-NODE-531-length-48466-cov-4.291699_pt1 | contig 48466 bp, 50 predicted proteins | sample MGYA00238139_ERZ651803 | MGnify/ENA primary metagenome ERZ651803 (study PRJEB26909, sample SAMN07631231) | bioreactor metagenome | isolation source: Switchgrass digestor | place: USA: Dartmouth...
TGGGCATTCCGTACCAGTTTGATGCCATCCCCGGCGGCGGCACCGACGCAGGCCGGATGCATCTCTGGGGTCGGGGCGTTCCTTCGGTGGTGGTAGGCTTCCCTGCCCGGTACGTCCACAGCCATGCTGCGCTGATCCACCGGGACGACCTGGAGAACACCGCTAAGCTGGTGGCCGCGGTGATTCAGAAGCTGGATGCCGAGACGGTGCAGAAAATCAAGGAGAACAATCTCTAGGCACCCGGGGCTGCACCAAGAGCACGTGGCTCTGCGTAAAGGAGAACCGTGGACCGGTATGGGGATACCGGTCCACGGCCTTCCATGTGTGACCAATGTGATGGACGCAGGCGCCCTTGTCCGGGACTGCGGAGTCTGTGCCGGCCCAGCAGGCTTGATGGGCCGGCGTTCGGCTGACCGGGTTACAGGGATGCGCCGCACTGCTTGCAGAAGCGGGCATCCTCGTCGTTGAGCGTCCGGCAGTGAGGGCACCGGACTTTGACAGCGGCTCTCTGCTGCTCCTGGACGGTGCTCAGGTTCGAGGAACCGGCCACCTCTTCCAGGGCATCTTTCACCAGCCCGCCCGCGGCCTTGGCCCAGGGCTGAAGATCTTCCCGGGCCTGCTCTGGATCCAGCACCAGTCCGGAGCCAGCGGCGCCGCGAGCCCCAACGCTGCGCAGCACCTGGCCGGCGATAACGAGGAGTATGCCGCCAACGGCACGGAGTGCGAAGCCAACGCCCGGGTCTTGCCGGAAGGGGTCGAAAGTCGGACGGGACATCTGGAGCGGCAGGATGACAAAGTTGGACAGAAACAAGAGGAAGCCCACGCCGGTAAGGATTAGGCCGAACGTGTAAAGCTGCTTGCGCTCTGGGGAAATCTGGCGATTGGCCACGGGCAGGTCCCCCCTTCATTTCTCACTCGGAATATGGACGCTGCGGCACCCGAAAAAGGTTCGGACAGTAAAACAGGGCGGCCTGGAATGCAGGCTACCCTGTACACTATGCCACTGAGTTGTACCCGGCCTCCACGGCCTGCAGGCCCGGGGCCAGCCACTGGGGCGCCGCACCCTGCAGCGCCATTCCTACCGCCGACTTGACCTGGTTCAGATCAGACCACCCTGCCAGCCGGGCCACGCCGCCCAGCATGGGCAGGTAAGGAGGCACCCCCAGGGAACTGGCGATGCCGTCGGCATCCAGGCTTTTCAAGCCGGATTCCGGCTGGGCCTTCCGGCTGTTGACCAGCACCAGGCCTCGCTCGGGCTTCTTCTTCAAGCCGTCATCCAGGACGGCGAGGATCTCCATGGGGTCCGCCCGGTCGCCGGCGAAGCGAATCGTAATGCAAGGGGGGCCCACAGGCTTCCCTTCTTCTTCCTGTGCGTCAGAGTGAATCGACAGCGGCAGCAGCCCCTGCAGCTGTCCTACATCGGCCAGGAGGCAGGCCATGAACCGGGCCCCCTTATGGTCGGCGGCGGCGACCCGAATTTCGCAGATGGATTGCTGACTGGTTGGGAATGTGGTGAGGGACATGGGACTTTCCTCCTGGTATAGTAAGGCCGGCGTGGCAGCGGCCTGACAAACGGATGATGATTCCTTAGAATAAGGCTGCAGGTGGGTTTGGTGGGAAAAATGCGGTGAAACGTTAAAACGGCGAGATGAATGGAAAGGCCGGCCCAGGCAGCAGCCTGCGGCGGCCGGCGGAGTGCCGAAAAGCCGGCGAAATCAACCATTCGCCGGACGAATCGTGCTCGATACGGAAGGATGAAGTCTATGGCAAAGGGTCTGGTTGGCGTACTGCTAAATGAAGAGCAGATTCACACCCGGGTACGGGAACTGGGGGAGCAGATCTCCAGGGACTACGCAGGAAAAGAGGTGCTCATCGTAGGGATCTTGAAGGGCGCCTTCGTTTTCTGTGCCGATCTTCTCCGGGCGCTCAGCGTGCCGGTGCAGGTGGACTTCATGGCGGTGTCCAGCTACGGGGCCAGCACCGAATCATCTGGTGTGCTGCGGATCCTGAAGGACCTGGATGCCAGTGTCACTGGCCGGCATGTGCTCCTGGTGGAGGACATCGTGGATACGGGGCTGACCCTGCGCTACCTGCGGGAGTACCTGGAGCGGCAGGGCCCGGCCAGCCTTCGGATCTGCACGCTGCTGGACAAGCCGGCCCGGCGGCAGACGCCGGTGACGGTGGAGTACGTGGGCTTTCAGATTCCGGACGAGTTCATCGTGGGCTACGGCATCGACTACGCAGAAAATTACCGCTCCCTGCCCTACATTGGCGTGATCGGCGACGTGCCGGATGAGCAGTGAAGCAAGAGAGCAGACCAGCCCCCGGGCTTCCGTCGGAAGCCCGGGGGCTGTCTCTGTATCGCACGTGCCTTCACTACACCCAAGAGGAACGAACCTGCACAGGCCGCTGCCGGGTCGGTGTGCCCACTGCCTTCCGCAGCGCCGCCAGCGCCTCGGGAGGGGGTTCCACCGGTTCAGACAGGAGCAGCCCGTGGGGGTCCCCATTCAGCGCCTCCCGCACTAGTTCCCGGCAGTCCGGGGCAGCCAGCACCGCTTTCGCCCCCTGCACGGGGCCCTGAAACGCCGAGGGGGTAGCGCCCACCGCCACCTCCAGCCGGAGGCCGCCCAGGCCGCTTACTTCCAGGCTCCGGCAGATGCGCGCAGCGTGGACCCAATCTCGCGAGGCCACCACCACGGCAGACCCTGCCGGCAGCCGTTTCAGAGCGGCGAACCGGCTGCGGGCCTCCGTATTGGCCAGCGGCACCACCAGGGTATCCGGCAGGAGCCGCTGGGTTTCGGCGGCGTGGAAGAGGGTGACCGCTGCAGCCGCCAGCGTCCGGCCCCGAGCCCGCTCCGGCGCCTCCTCCACCAGGGCCGGAATCACCTGTGCGTCCAGGGCGGCCTCCAGCACTGCCTGCAGCCGCCGGAGCTGCGGATGGGAGCCGCCCACCAGGAGCACCGTCCGCCCGGACGGACGGAACGGCTTGGCCAATTGGCCGTGGGCCAGCATGGCCAGGGCCATCTCTTCAGCCGAAAGCCCCCACTCCTGGGCCTGCTGCAGCACACCGGCCAGGAGGCTGCGCAGTGCTGCGCCGTGTTCCTGCCCGGGGAACTCGTCTGCCACAAAGACGCCCCTGCCCGGGTGGCTGTAGAGATATCCTTCGGTCGTCAGTTCATTTACTGCCCGCACGACTGTGTTCAGGTGGATGCCGAGACCGGCGGCCAGGTCCCGCAGGGGAGGCAGCTGGTCGCCGGGGCGAAGCATACCAGTGGTGATCTGGTAGCGAATATGTGCCTTTAGCTGGAGCTTTACAGGAATCCCGCTTTCCGGGTCCAGGCTGAATGCCCGCATCCTCCCACTGTGCCTCCCAGTGTTCTCTATGTGCGGAACAGTTTAGCTATGGCACCAGTGAACTGTCAACCTGCAAGGTGCAAGAATATCCGCATTCATGCGTCACAGGCGGGCATGCTACCCGAGGAGGTGAAGCACATGGCAGAGCAGCGAAAGCCAGGGGCATTCTACGGGGCCAACATCCAGGGCGCCGAGAGAGCTGCCAGGGGCGGCGATGACCGGCCGGCAGGCTCCACGAGGCGCATGGAGCGGACCGCGAACCTGCCCAACGCCCGGCAGATTCCGGTGGAAGGTGCTGTGACCGGGCCGGATGCGCCCCCGGCGAATGTGGACGAGGTTTACGCCCGTGCCGACCTTGACCACCTGACCGAGACGCTGTAGCGGAAATGGGGCTGTCCCGACGAAGACGGGGGGCAGCCCCTTTGTACTTACGCACCATGAAATGCCCTCTCCGGTGGTAGTCCACAGCCCTTCATGATAGGCCGCCGGAGACTGAATTACCCGCCTACGTCCAATTGACAAGCGACATCGAAATTATAAAATAGATGCGCATCTGTCAAACGGAGGCGAATAAGCGGGGGATGAAAGGGAGAAAGGGCCTCTTTATCGTTTCCGGTGTGCTTGCACTGTCTGCACTCTTGGCCGAATCGCTGCTGTACGCGGTTCCCGCCCACGCGGCAGGCCAGGTTCGCTTCACTCGTCCTACCTGGTGGAACGCCCACTACGACGGTATCGCAGCGGCCGAGTACGCCAAGAGATGGGTTAAGGAGCCGAACCCGGAATACGCAGACTACAGATATGACGGTGGGGACTGCACGAACTTTGTCTCTCAGGCGCTGCGTGCCGGTGGCATGGAAGATCGAAATGATGATGGGTATTGGCTGAGCGACTCCGCCTGGTTTTACAACGGGCCTAGTCCTGGGCAGCGTTCTGGTTCTTGGACACATGCTGAGTACTTCCGACGGCACTGGGGAGAATCCAACTACTATGGCACGGCCAGGGGTGCGAAACGTGCTTATGAGATGGTTGTCTATACCAAGCAGGAGGCGCTCGACAACTTCAGGGAGATCTACAAGAGTCTGTGGGAAGGGGATGTCGTCCAGTACGTGGGTCGGGAGGACGGAGGCGAGTTAACAACGATCCACACGAACATTGTCGTCTCCTGGAACCCCGCAAACGGTGGGACTGTTACGATGGCACAGCACTCTGATTACGCCGGTACGTGGGACCTTGTGGATCTGCGCACCTACATCGCAAACCGCGCTGGCCTTGAGTACGTCGTCCTCTTGAAGATGAAGTATCGAACTTCGTGACGTCAGGTTTGACCAGGGGAGGGATAGGCTGAAAATGCCACACCTGTCCAAGAAAGCATGGATCGTGGGTGTGTCGGTCCTTGTGCTTGCAGTGGGTGCGACAGTCGCAGGCGCAGTCCTGCTGACCAGGCCCGACAAAGAAGCGCTGCTGGCGGAAAAACAGGCTGAGGCTGAGCAGCTGCGGGCTGAGTATGTCCGACTCGCCGAGGAAGGTGACGAAAGCGCGTACGTTGTGGGCAACGAGGCGAAAGACCTGGCTCCTGTGATCGAGAAACTGCAGGCTGAGGTCGGCGAGGTTACAGATGAGTGGCTGCAGATGAGCCTTGACAGCCAGAAGGCGGCGGTGAATGACAATATTGCGTGGGCACTGCAGCAGGGCTTCTCAGAGGAGTACATCAACTCCCTGAAAGAGCACCTCCAGGAACTGGAGGCGCTGGAACAGGAGTTTGCCCAGCACACCCGCTCCAACCAAGAGATTCAAGCGGAACTGGACGCGCTCTCCAAGAAGTGGACACCCATCCATGAGGAACTCTTGAAGGCTGAAACGCAGGCAGACTAGTTCAGAAGGTTACATAGCCGTTCCAAGGGCTCGAGTGTCACGCACTCGGGCCCTTTGCAGCATCACCGATCACGGGCCGGTGGCGCAAAAGAGCCTCCGTCCCCAAGGGGGGCGGAGGCTCGAGTGCGCAAAAAAGCGACATGCCACCGAGAGCGTCTGCGCCGGAGTGGGGGCACTCTTTTCCGCCCCAAAGGTTGACAACGCGCGCTCTTACCGGTGACATGCACTATTAGGTTATCCATTTTGCCCGAGACTCCTGCTTGCAGGTTGTGGAAAACCTTAGAGACCGAAGAGGCCCAGCAGATCCTCGCGGCTGATGCGCCGGGCCACAGCCTCTTCTTCCGCCTCGGTGGTGGTGAGTGGCTCCATCACCTGGCGAAACAGCTCCCGCTTCTGCTCCATAAGCTCGGCAATCCGCTCCTCTACAGTGCCCCGGGTCAGCAGCGTGGTGACGTAGACCGGCTTCTTCTGACCGATGCGGTGGGTTCGGTCCTCTGCCTGTTGGGCGGAAGCCGGGTTCCACCAGGAATCGAAGTGATAGACGTGGTTGGCCCGGGTCAGCGTAAGGCCCACGCCGCCGGCCTTCAGCGACATGGCCAGGACCCGGGGCAGCTCTTTCTGCTGAAAGCAGTGGACGATAATCTGGCGGCTGAAGTCGCTGAGCGACCCGTCGAAGAGCCAGGCGCCAAAGCGTTCCAGGCGGGGGAGGAGCGCCTTCAGAGTAACGGTGGGATACTGGGAGTAGACCAGCGCCTTCTCATCGGAACCGGTAATCCGCTCCAACTCCTGCTCCAGGTAGTCCATCTTGCAGGACGCGCCGCTGGCGGGGTCCAGGTTGCAGATCTGCTTCAGCCGGTTGAGCAGAGAAAGCGCAAGGGTGGAGGCCTCAGCCGCCCCCGCCTGCCGGAGCGCCTCTCGGGCAGCCCGCTCTGCCCGCTGGTAGGCGAGGCGCTGGAAGTGGCCCAGCTCCAACCACTCCACCTTGTGCTCCTTTGGGGGCAGGTGGTGCAGCACATCCGCCTTGCAGCGGCGCAGCACGTAGGGTGCGATGAGCCTGGGCAGCATCCCGGGCGGATAAGGACGGTCTGGGGGCAGGAGGCCCGGCTGCAGGTACGCGAAGACCCCCACCAGCTCCTTCACCCGGTTCTCCAGGGGGGTGCCGGAGAGGCCCCAGCGCCAGGTAGCAGGAATGCGGGACACCGCCTGGTGGGTGACGGAGTCTGGATTCTTGATCCGCTGCACCTCATCCAGGATTACCATATCGAACCGGTCCGGGTCGGCCATTCCCTGCTTCAGATCCTCCCGAAAGGTCTCATAGGCGGTGAGGCTGACGGGCAGGTCGCTTCGCTGCCAGGTCCAGGCACGGCTTTTCTTCTTGCCGTCAAGCAGGGCCACCGGCAGGTCCGGCGCCCACAGCCGGAGTTTGGCCATCCAGTCAGCCACCAGGGTTTTGGGACAGAGGATCAGGGCATGCTGAACTTCACCCCGGTTGATCAAGAGGCGCATGGCGGCGATGGCCTGGATCGACTTGCCGAGCCCCATCTCGTCGCCCAGCAGGGCCACCGGATGTTCCAGCAGGAATTGGACACCCTGTTCCTGATAGCCGTAGAGTTCCGCACCCTCCGGGCAGTAGAGCTTGTCCGGTTCCGGCGGCGGATCAGGAAGCGGTGCGTTCCAGGGCATCAGAAACGAGGGCAGGGCGAGGTCTGCGGGCAGCGTGGGGATTTCCATGCTGCTGAACAGGTCAGGGGCGGGCGGCAGCCCCAGGCTTTCGGTTACAGGCAGCGAACTCATGGGGCAGACCCTCCCACTCCATCTGTCTTCGCGGCTAGTCTGCCCGCTGGCCAAGGCGACATAACAGGAGAAAGCTGGTCCTTTTGCACCTGCAGCCGCGTAAATGAAGACCCATGATGAGAAAAGCCCCGGTGCATGCCGGGGCATGGTAGAAAGCGGGGGAAGTCCGCATGGATGCAGAGGCGATTCGCCGGTTTGACGTTGAGCCGGATTTCACAAAATACACCTATACCGAGTCCAACTGCTCCTGGTGCGGCCACCCGGTGCTGATCATCCAGTCTAAGGAAAGGGCTCCGGGCTACCGGTCAGAGTATGCGGCGTGCCCCACCTGCATGACCAAGCTGGGCCGGCGTACCAGGGCCAAGGAGTTCGAATGGGTGTTTTTGGCGAACTGGAAGCCGGCGAGGTGATCGCCGCTACCGGCTGCCGCTCAGCTTCTCCAGCATGGCGGCCGTCACCACCGCGGGCTCCCGGGGCACCCGGTCCAGGCTGAATCCGGGCACCAGTTCGGCCGGCCGCACCGGCTCCGGCCGCTCCAGGAGGCCGCTCAAGTAGGCCAGGTATCCGACCACCTCTTCCGGCGGCGTGCCCGCCGCCCGCATGGCGGCCACGGCCACGGCTCCGTGCCGCTTGGAGAGGCGCTGGCCGTCTGGTCCGTAAAGCAGCGGCACGTGGGCAAAGCGGGGTACCGGCAGGCCCAGCGCCCGGTAGAGCCAGATCTGCCGAGGGGTGGAGTCAAGCAGGTCCGCCCCCCGCAGCACATCGGTAATGGCCATGGCGGCGTCGTCCACCACCACCGCCAGCTGATAGGCGAAGATCCCGTCGGCCCGCTTTACCACAAAGTCGCCGCCGCTGCCGGGGGGCACTTCCTGCGGCCCGGCCACCCCATCCACGAAGGAGAGCGGTTCGTCCGGCAGGGCGAAGCGCAGGGAAGGGGGCTTCCCGGCAGCAGCCCGCTGTGCTCTCTCTTCGGGCGTCAGATTGCGGCAGGTGCCGGGATAGACCGGCCCCTCCGATGCCAGGCCGTGGGGGGCGCTGGCGATGGCCTGAATCTGCGCCCGGCTGCAGTAGCAGGGGTAGAGCCAGCCCTCCTGCTCCAATCGGGCGAGGGCAGCCTGGTACAGGTCCTCTCTGGCGCTCTGCACATAGGGGCCGTAGGGGCCGCCCACATCGGGCCCTTCATCCCAGTCGAGCCCCAGCCAGCGCAGGTCGGTCAAGATCTCTTCTGCCAGGGCCGGGCGAGAGCGGGGTTTATCGATATCCTCCATCCGGAGCACAAACTGACCGCCGGCCGCACGCACCTGCAGCCAGGCCAGCAGCGCCGTCCGGGCGTTGCCGATGTGCAGGTGGCCGGAGGGGGTGGGGGCAAAGCGGCCGCGGAGCATGATGATCACCGAACCTTCCTCAGCGGGCCTCGCAGGGATTGTCGCCCGGGGGCCGCTGCTCTATGCTTTAGGGGGTTATTACTGAGCCGGGCGCACCAGCGGCCCGACCGAGGGGGCAGCCTGTGAAGATCATCTATAAGGATAAGCGGAACTCCTCCGGTGTCATCAAGGACGGCGAAATCGTCCTTTACATTTCCAGCCGGCTGACGCCTGCGGAGCAGCAGCGGCATATCGCGGTGCTCACCGCAAAGCTGCAGGCCAGGCTGGAGCAGGCCCAGCGGATGGCTGCAGCCGTGCGGGAGAACGGCCTGCCCGAGGGGCTCACGCCCTCGCCGGTGCAGGATGATGCCGCCCTGGCCCGGTGGGCAGAAGCGATTAACAAGCGCTACTATAACTTTCCCATGGGGAAGGTCCGGTTTCGGCGGCAGGAGAGCCGCTGGGGCTCCTGCAGCGGCAGGACCCGGAACATCCAGATCTCGCACCGGCTGCGGGGCGGCCCCCACGAACTGCTGGAGTACGTGCTGGTGCACGAGATCGCACACCTGGGGCAGATGAACCACGGCCCCCAGTTTTGGGCCCTGGTGGCCCGGGCCTGCCCAGATTACCGCCGCCGGCGAGAGCTGCTCCGGCGCTACGAAGCCTACCTCCGGAGCCAGCCGTCCCGCCTTGAGGGCTGAGGGTCAGTTCAGCAGGCGGTGCAGAATGCGGGCCATGGGCTCCGGTTCGATCCCGGCGGGCACCGGCTGGACCCGAATCCGCCGCAGGATCTCGGCGGCGCCCCAGCCTGGCTCCAGGCGCCACTCAGCGGCCGGTTCGTCTTCAGGGCTGATCAAGGAGACGTGGCGCGAGCCGGGGCCGGTAAGCGGTCCCGCAACGTTGATCCGCCAGCCGTCTGGGCTGGATAGGCACCAGAGTACATCGTGTTTGCCGATGCTCTTCAGCCGCACCACTATGGAGCGGCCGTTCCACTCCACGGTGAACCCGGTGTAGTCCCCCTGTATGCTGGTTGTCCGTTCGGCGCCGGCCAGGGCGTGGAAGGTATGCCCGCAGGGACAGCACCAGGCCCGAATCAGCTGTCCGTCTGCGGCGGCCTGCCGGCGAAAGCGAAAGGGCCCACCGGATCGTCCACAAGCCGGGCACTTGAGCACGTCACTCTCCTCCTAATCAAGGGGGTCTGTTCTGTCCATTCGTGAGCAGAAGCGCAACTCCCTTTTTCGAAAAGAGAGAGTCGGTAAAAAGAAGCCCCGGAAACGGCAGGCAGGCCGCTTCCGGGGCCTTTTTCGCTTCAGAACGGATTGCATCCGATGCCCTGGACCGGAGGCAGCTGCTGGGGGTCGTTGCAGGGAGGGGCAAAGTACTCGTAAAGGCTTCGCAGGCAGCCCGCTCGTTCCGTCTCATCCGGGACTTCAGCGTAGGAGTAGGCCGCCTCGCCGGCAGCCACCCGCGCTTTGGCGCACGGGCTGATGCCGGCAGCAGCCGCATCGCCCTCCACGATGTTTCCCACATAGGCCAGAAGGGTGCTGTACAGGTTGCTGGCCTGCCCCACGTAGAAGACTTCCCAACTGCCGTCGGGCTGGCGGCTGTGGAGCTTGAACACCCCGCCCCGGTGGGGAACGTCGACGATGTCGAAGGGGTGTGCAAAGCGGCCGCCCTTCCACTTGAGGCCGAGGATGGTCATCCAGGCCACGTCCCAATCCGCCCCTTTCGGAAAAGTATTTTGATTCCTACAACTCTCTCTGCCCCGATGGTAGCACAGCGGCGAGCGTCCCGTCCACTGCGGAGGCCTACAGCGGGGCATGCTACAGCCGGAAGGAGGCGAGGCGCCGTGGACCGCTCTGAAGCTCTGAACCATCTGAAGCTCCTCTACGACCAGGTTCACCAGACCAGAGAGCGGTTGGAGCAGCTGCCGGAGCGGATGCCGCTGCAGGTGGAGGTCCAGTCCCTCAACTACGATGACGACCTGCTGCGCCTGCAGGGAGAGTACAACCGCACAGTGAGGCAAGCCCAAGAGGAAGGCCTGCTCAGCGAAGCCGACCTGGAGGCGGAAGGGCTGCCCCTGCAGTTCGAACGCCGCAGATGACTAAAGAGAGGAGGAGCCCGGCCGGTGGCCGGGCTCGAGAGATGCTAGCGGGCTGCTGCCTTGGCACGGGGACGGCGGCGTGCGGCGCTGTACTCCGCCGTGGTCATGTAGACCAGGGCGTGGGTGGGGCAGGCCCGCACGCAGGCAGGTACGCCCTCGTCATCCAGGCAGTTCCGGTCGCACTTGATGGGCAGGAAGTCCGAGTTCTGCAGGTAGCCGAAGGGGCATTCCGCCACACAACTCCAGCACCCGATGCAGTTTTCCTCGTCGAGGTAGCTGGTCCTGTCTTCCCGCTGCCGCATCGCGTCCATGGGGCAGGCGGCCACACACGGGGCGTTGGCGCAGTGGTGGCAGTGGACCGGCACCCGGCTGCCGGTGGGGGTCAGGTCGATAAAGATCCGGCCGTACCCCGTCTCGCCGCCCAGGATGGCGCCGTACAGGTTCCCGGCGGCGGTATGGGCCGTGGCGCAGGCCAGCTCACAGGAGTGGCAGCCCATGCACCGGTCGGCAAATACGAAGACCTCTCTGCGCTGCTGCTTCATGCCTGATCACCCCCGGGTACGCTGAGCCCGAGGCCCTTCCTGCGCTCATCGATGGCTGCCAGGATCTTCTCGGCCGCCTTGTCAGGCTCCAGCTCAACGATGAAGTACCCGCCGGTCAGGTCCTTTACCTTGTCCGTCAGTACCTTCGTCACGGTGGGACCGCCCAGCACCGGAAGCATGACGCCGACGTGAACGGGCAGGCCGATGGTGACCGCATAGGTGCCGATGGAGACGGCCTTCTCGGCCACAGCCTCGGCAGCAGAGGCCACTACCGGCAGTTTGTCAACATCGACGCCCAGCCGGTCGGCAAGGGCGGTGGCCAGGCGGACGGCGCGGGAGTTGTCCACGCAGGAGCCGATGTGAATGGTCGGCGGCAGCGGGCCGCCCAGGCCGTTGGCCTCGCCGATGGCGTAGAGGACCGCCTTCAGTCCATCGCCGCAGAGTTCGTCCACGTTGGCCGGATCCATGAAGCCGTGGCGCATCAAGGCACCCGCGCCGCAGCCAGTGGCGATGACAAGGACGTTCTCCTTCAGCAGGCGGCGGCAGATGGTCACGAAGCCCTTATCCTGCTGGATCTTCACGTTGTTGCAGCCGGCGAAGAGAACGACGCCCCGGATGTTGCCCGCCACGATGTTGTCGATGAGCGGCTTCAGCGGATCCTCCGCGTCCAGCTTGCTGAGGGCAGCGATGATGGCTTCCACGGAGAAGCCCGCCACGACCTTCTCCTTGTACTGCGGGATGTCAACGGGCTTGCCCTTCCGCTTGGTGAAGTTCTCGATGGCCATGCGCAGAATCTTGCGGGCATCCTCGCCGGCGGTTTCCTCCTTGAAGGCCACATGGGTGGCGCCGGGGATCTTGGCCATGTCGGTGGTGGTAACCAGCAGGGTCCCCATGCACTCCGCAACAGTTGCTACCGAAGGCATCACGCACTGGTAGTCAACCACCATGGCGTCCAGGGCGCCCGTCAACATCGCCATCTCCTGGCTCACCGAGTGCGTGCAGGGCGGAATGCCGTGGCGCATCAGCACCTCGTTGCCGGTGCAGCAGATGCCCACCACGTTGATGCCGCTGGCGCCGGCCGCCCTGGCCTCATCCTGCATCTCCTGCGCAACGGTGACGATGATGTCAGAGAGGACCGGATTGTGCCCGTGGACGGCCACGTTGACCGCGTCTGCCTTCAGCACGCCCATGTTGGCCTCGGTTACTACCGGAACGGGGGTGCCGAAGAGGATGTCGGAGATGTCGGTGCCCATGTAGGAGCCGGCCAGGTCGCCGATGGCGCAGCGCATGCCGGCCACCAGCAGGCTGACGGGATCCGCGTCGACGCCGTAGCTGGTGCGGTGCATGATGTCGGAAATCTCGTAGTCGATGCCCTTGGGCATTGCGTTCAGTTCATTCAGGTGTTCGACCCGCTTCTTGGTCAGGGTGGTGTTGGCCCAGGCCACGCCGGTCTCCTGCTCGGCGAAGTCCGCCAGGGCGATGCGGCATACGTCCCGGGCGATCTCCCGGTCATCCCGGCCCTCGGTGGCAACGCCCAGGCGCTGGGCTACCGCCCGCAGTTTGGCCGGGTCTTTGATGCTGTAGTCCGGCGCTTTGCCCTCTGCCACCAGCTTCAGGGTGTGGGCCAGGTGCCGGGCATGTCCGGAATGGCTGGCCGTTCCAGCGGCGATGGCCCGATCCAGCCCCCGGGCGACGAAAACATCCGCGGTGGCGCCGCAGATGCCCAACTTGGGACCGTTGCCCAGGGGGTCGATGCGGCAGGGACCCTGCAAGCAGTGCCGGCAGCAGAGGCCGGTGTCACCGAAACCGCACTGGGGCAGCATTGCCTGGTACCGGTCCCAGACGGTCTCCACGCCCAGCCGCTTTGCCTTCTCTACCATTTCGCATACGGCGGGGTCTAGAGAGACGGCGCATGGCTTGGTCATTTCACATCAGCCTCCTCCTGGAATCCTCAGCCTTTCGATATTCGTCGCCTGTACCTTTAGCCTACCGGGGAGGAGGCCATAGGGGCTGTCATCTGGCTGACACTTCCTACAATTAGCCCTTAGTGCCTATCCAGCATGAGACAGAAGGACTACGCCCAAAAGATTCTGGTTGTGGAAATTTACATACACCAATAGCGAAGGGTATAATAATGCAATAAAGCCATATGCGACACCGGTGCGATTTGCTCAGCCCCACGGGGGAGTACCCGGAGGTGAACGGCGTGCAGGAGCTGCCGCGGTCGATCCCAATCATGGTTCTGCCTGGTCACCACGTCGTACGCACATACAGCCGCAAGGAGCTGGTCTTTCAGCCCGGAGCCCACAGGGATGAGATCTACTTTCTGGAAGAGGGCAAGGTGCGGCTGTTCATGATGGATCCCTCGGGGCGGGAGTGTACCATCGGTGTACTGGTTCCCGGCGACATGTTCAGCGGTCACACCCGCTGTTATGGCGAAGCACTCTGCACAGTGAAGGTCGCCGTAACAGATGTGAAGACATTTGCCCGGCTGATGGAAGAGGACCCGGAGACCTGCAGGCGCACCGCCGCAGTGCTCGGGCGCTGCCTGAAGAACGCCTTTGACATTATTGAGGGGCTGGTCTTCAAGGGGTGCTCCAGCCGCCTGGCCTGGATGCTGCTCGAGGCGGCGGAGACCCGGGGCGAGCCCGGCCCTGCCGGCATCACACTGACCATGGATCTCACCACAGAGCAGCTCGCATCCCGCATCGGCACCACCCGCCAGACGCTTTCCACGCTGCTCAACGAATGGGAGCGGTCGGGACTGCTCCGGCGCCGGAAGCGGGAGTGGATTCTGAGAGATCCGGAGCGGCTGCGGGAGTTGAGCCGCTCCAGCGGAGAGGTTGATGATTGAAGCCGCCCGCGGCCCTGAAGGCCGCGGCTTTGGGCGCGTGTCCCGAATCGACCGGTTATAGGAGGGACGCATATGGAACGGGGGCTGAAGATTGCCATCAGCGGCAAGGGCGGCGTCGGCAAGACGACCCTGGCAGCCGCACTGGCCCTCCTGTTTGCGGAGGACGGCCAGCGGGTATTGGCGGTGGATGCTGACTCCGATGCGAACCTGGGTGGTGCGCTGGGCTTTTCCGAGGAAGAGCTGGCTGCACAGCGGACCATCGCCGAGGACCGGGAGCTGATCAAGGAACGCACCGGCGCCACGCCCGGGCAGCAGGGGCAGTGGTTCACCCTGAACCCCAAGGTGGACGACATCCCTGAGAAATACGTCATCGAGAAGAACGGTGTACGCTTGCTCCGACTGGGCCACGTTCCCAAAGGGGGCGCGGGATGTGACTGCCCGGAGAACTCGTTTTTACGGCAGCTGCTCCGGCACCTGGTTGTGCAGCGGACGGATACGGTGATTGTGGATATGGAAGCCGGCCTGGAGCATCTGGGCCGGGGCACCACCGGTGCGGTGGACGCACTGGTGGTGGTGGTGGAGCCTGGCCGGCGCTCCTTCCAGACCGCTGCAATGACCGCCAAGTTCGCCCGGGATCTGGGCGTGGAGCGGATCTATGCCGTGGCCAACAAGGTGCGCCCCGGCGATGAGGCGGCTCTGGAGGCGGCCCTGGAGATTCCGATCCTGGGAATGCTGCCCTACGATCCGACGGCGGTTCAGGTGGACCTGGCCGGCGAGTCTGTTCGGAGCCTCAGTCCGGCGTTCCTGGATGCGGTACGGCAGGTCAAGGACCGGCTTGCAGCGCTGCGTTGATCTCGCCCCCTGCAACACCATTGGCGCAGATGTGACAAAGTGCGATGGAGGGATGACAGATGGAGTTCAGCCAGTGGACGAAGCAACTGATCGGCGGCAAATGGCGTGAAGGCAACAGCGAGCGCACCTACACCGACCGGAACCCGTTTACCGACGAGCCGCTCCTGACGATCCGCATGGCGACCCGCGCAGACGTGGATGAAGCCTACCGTGCGGCGCAGGCGGCGCAGCGGGAGTGGCAGCGGGTGAGCCCCTTTGAGCGGTCGGCCATGATGAACCGGGCGGCGGAGGTCTTCGCCAGGCACCGGGACGACATCATCGAGACCCTCCAGGTGGAGACGGGCAGTACCTACGTCAAGGCCAGCATCGAGTTCGACTCGATCATCGGCATGATGCGAGAGGCGGCCACCTATCCCCTCCGGATGAGCGGGCAAATTCTGCCTTCCGTGATCCCGGGAAAGGAGAATCGCATCTACCGCGTTCCGGTGGGGGTCGTTGGCGTCATCGGGCCCTTCAACTTCCCCATGTTCCTGGCCATGCGGGCGGTGGCGCCTTCCCTGGCCTGCGGCAACGGCGTTGTGCTGAAGCCGGCCAGCGACACCCTGGTCTCCGGCGGCCTGCTGATCGGCAAGCTGTTCGAGGAGGCGGGCTTCCCGCCCGGGCTGCTGAACGTGGTGGTTGGTGCTGGATCGGAGATCGGTGATGCCTTTGTGGAGCATCCGATTCCCAGGGTGATGGCATTCACCGGCTCCACCGAGGTGGGCCGGCGCGTCGCGGAGATCAGCGGCCGGATGCTCAAGCGGGTGGCTCTGGAACTGGGCGGGAACAACGTCTTGATCGTGCTGGAGGACGCGGACGTGGAGAAAGCCGTGCGCTCTGCGACCTTCGGCAAGTTCCTGCATCAGGGGCAGATCTGCATGGCGCTGAACCGCATCATCGTGCACCGCAGGCTCTATGAGCCGTTCCTGGAGAAGTTCAGGGCTGCCGCCAGCCGGCTGAAGGTGGGCGACCCGCGGGAGAAGGATACGGTGATCGGCCCGCTGATCAACCGCCGGCAGGTGGACCGCATCCTCGACCTGATCCACAGCAGCGTGGAGCAGGGCGCTCGGGTGGTGCTGGAGGGCAGAGCGGAGGGGAATTTGATCTACCCCTACATTCTGGCCGATGTGCGCAACGACATGCCGATCGCCCGTCAGGAGATCTTCGGCCCGGTGGCCGCGGTCATTCCCGTGGACAGCGAGGAGGAGGCCATCCGGGTGGCCAACGACACCGAGTACGGGCTGAGCGGCTCCGTGCACGCCGGCAGCCTGGAGCACGGGGTGGAGGTGGCCCTGCAGCTGGAGACCGGGATGGTGCACGTGAACGACCAGAGCGTGAACGACGAGCCGCTCATCGCCTTCGGCGGGGAGAAGGCCTCGGGCATCGGCCGCTATGGGGGCGAGTGGGCCCTGGATGAGTTCACGACGTTGAAGTGGATCTCGGTGCAGCTGAAGGAGCGGGCGTATCCGTTCTAGCTGTGGGCTGCAGGCAGGAGGTGTTGAAGGGAGGGACCCGGGCTGCGTGCCGGGGGCCCTCCCTTCATCGATGGTCCAAGGCTTGACGCGGTGACGCTTCACTGGCAAGCAGTCAATACCGAAAGGCGAGAATGGGGGACAGCAAACGGCGGCTGTAATTCTTGCCCGGCCAGGGGTGTCAACTCGCTTAAGTCAGCCCTCGCAGCCCCCTGTCTTGCCCCTTTTGCCGGCCATGATTAAAGAAGTTGGCGGCCTGTACCTCTGGGTAGGGCTGCTGTGTGCTCGCAGCAGGCCAGGCGTGATCCAGTCTTAGGCCGGCACGTCGTCTACAGCGGATCACGCCAAGCTCAAAACGAAACTTCCCACCGTGCAGGAACGGTGGGAAGCCCAGGCTGTGCGAGGAAGTACCTGGCTTTTGCCTACAGTCTGCGCCCTTCGCTTCTCCGATGAGGGGGCGAAGGGCTTCTCGGTTGTTGCGACGGCCAGATTGCCAGGCGGGCTCTCCCCTGCGGGGAGGACCGGGCGGCCGCACTGCGGGAGCCGGTCACCTTTGGAACAACCCCTGCTCGAATTTGGCGCTCCTATCCGAGCTGAATCGGCATATCCATAGCGAGGGCGGAGCGGCAGAGGCGCCCCAGGGAGTGCCACACCCCTACGGGCCCTGCAATATCTGCCCGGGGCGCATCGTCTGGCGTGGCCTGCGCCGCGGCCATCTCGTCGGGAAAGCGCTCTGCCAGCACCGGGGCCAGGGCTTCCAGCTCTTTCAGCAGGGCCGCGGCCGAGCCGATGGCCAGGTCGTCCAGGAAGAAGGACTGGGGAAAGTCCTGGGGCAGGTAGAGCCCCTCGCTGCCTGTGTGGTTGATCAGGTGGTTGAACTGCATGCAGGGGGGCACTCGCCCGCTCTGGTAGTCATCCGGCGTCTTTCCGTGCAGGGCGGCTGCGATGCTGCGGAGCTCTTCTAGCTCCGCCATCTCGCCCACCTCTTCGGCCAGCCCCTCGCCCTCCCGGGGCTCCGGCAGGTTCGTCTCCATGAAGAAGAGGTCCTGCAGTACCTCCGCAATGCGCTGGGCCAGCTCCCGGTCTTTGGCCTGCATCAGCTCCAGCTCTTCAGGATCGTCCTCCCCATACATCATGCGATAGGCTTCCAGGGTCAGCACCAGGGGCTGGACGGCAGCGAAGATCTTCATTTGTGGTCTCTCCTTCGGTTCGGCGCGCCAGCTGGTTGGCGATGGCGGTCCTGGCCACTGCCAGGGCCAGATTCAGCGTCAGCGCGTTCTGGTCTCTGTCCGGGTGAAACTCGACGATATCCAGCGCCACCAGGTTCCGCCGCCGGGAGAGCCGGTCTACCAGATCCAGGGCTTCCGCCCGGGTGAACCCCCCAGGCACCGGCGTACGGGTGCCCGGCGCCTCGGACGGATCCACCGAGTCGATGTCGAAGCTCAGGAAGACGTCCGGCTTCAGCCGGTCGATCAGGGCGTCTTTACGCCGGCGCACCTGATCGGGGTCGGCCAGCGTCGCATGGCTGCGCTCCAGCAGCACCTGCTCGCCGGGGTCCACGGAGCGGATGCCCCAAAAGTGGAGGCATTCCGTTCCCACAAGCTGGTGCAGGAACAGGGGCATCAGCCCCACAGCCAGCGAGAGAACCATGCCGTGCACATTGCCGCTGGGCGAGGTCTCCAGGACGTTGTAGTCGCCGTGGGCGTCGATCCAGACCACGTCGAAGGTGCGGCCCATGGCCGAGAGGGCCCAGATGGTGCCCAGCGAGGTGCTGTGGTCGCCCCCGAGGGTCATCATCAGGTTCCCCGGGCGCAGGACCTTCTGCCAGTACTCCGCCTGGCGGCGAGCGGCGTCTACCACCTTCTGGACCCGGGTGATCACCGGCACCGCGTTGGTACCCGGCTCCAGGGGCAGATCGCCCAAGTCTTCCACAGTTTCGCCCAGGGCCTCCAGCATGGGAACCAGGCCGGCGCGGCGCAGGGCGTCGGGGCCGTACTCATGGTATTTGTGTGGTAATCCCAGGGTAGTGGGGAACCCCAGGAGCTGTATTGCCACGATTGGTTACCTCCATCGGCTGCCGCTTCGTAAGAGGCGGCGTGTTTCATTTCGATTGCAGTGTAGTATGCGAGGACGGTACCTGACACGTACGGCGGTCCCCCAGCCGCCATTTACACGCGCCCCTGCGTATTCTTGCCTCTCAAGATCCATTCCTCCCGCAGGTCCGGTTTTTTTTTGACCGGCACAGGCAAGCTAGCAGCAGAGGAGGGACCGAAGATGTCTGGGAAGAGCAAGCCGGAAAAGCGGCGCCAGAAGGAACTGACGCCGCTGGATCTCCTGAAGCTTGAAATTGCTGCTGAACTGGGGCTGGCGGAGAAGGTGGCCTCGGAGGGCTGGGGCAACCTGACCGCGGCAGAGACGGGCCGCATCGGCGGCCTTCTGGGCAAGCGGCTCCGGGATCGGAAGATTACCATCGGACCCAAGGGCACGCTGGTGCCGCTGGACTGAGGGCGCAGGCAGTTCGCGGGGCCGTCAGCGGGTGCCCAGCACCACCAGCACCACCCCGGTGAGGATCAGAAGCAGCTTTTGGGGGTGGATCTTACCCAGCCCTTCCGCCAGGCCCATGGCGCTGACGGCGATAAAGATGAGCGGCCCCACCAGCCCCAGGGCGCTGTTGAGCCGGAGCATGGGCCGCACATCCTGCATCCGGAGGAGCAGCAGGACGGCGCTGACCTCGATGGCGGCAGAAAGCCCCCTCATCAGGCGGATGCCCCAGATCAGCTTGTCGTCCAATGCACTCCCTCCTCCGGGGTTTATGACCAGCGCATCAGCGCCAGCAGCACCGCCGTAAAGCCGGCAGCCGCCAGCGGCCCCACCGGAATGCCCTTGAAAACCACCACGCCGATGATGGTGCCCACCACCATGCCGACAATCACTTCCGGCTTCATTTTCAGCAGCGTCACGCCGTAGCCGCTGAGCACAGCCGCCACGATGCCGCCGATGATGGCCGCCAGGCCGCTCCAGGAGGTGAAGCTCTCCTTTATTTCCGGCCATCCCACCTCGCCGGTGGCAAAGGGGATCAGCACCGCAATCAGCAGGAAGATGAGGCCCGCTTCCAGCCCCCGCTTTTCCAGCATGGGAAAGAAGCGATTCAGCTGCAGCACCTGCATGATCAGGACCACGCCGGCTGAGGTGACGATGAGCGCGTTGCGAGCGGCCACGCCCAGCGCCATCAGCGCGAGCAGGATCACCCGCTCGCTTCCCATGCACATCCCTCCCGGCTCTATCCCTATGGACTAGCCGCGAAAAAATGCCTGCCCGCTGGACGGCATGCGCCGAAGCGGGCCGGGCAAGCTAACCGGAGAACGCCCGTGGGAGGGATCACCCTTGGCCGCTTCCACAGCACCAGGGCCGAACAAGTGGATCCAACTGGCTGCGCTCTGCACCGTGCCGCTCATCATGGTGCTGGGCAACTCCATGCTGATTCCCGTCCTGCCCGACATGGGCAAGGAGATGGGACTCGACAAGTCGACCACCGGCCTGGCGGTAACGGCCTTTTCCCTGGCCGCGGGGGTGGGCATTGCCCTTGCCGGCTTTCTGGCCGACCGCTACGGGCGGCGGGTGGTCATCGTGCCCAGCCTGCTGATTTACGGCCTGGGCGGCGTCATCTCGGGCCTGGGAGGCTGGTGGCTGGGGGAGAACGGCTTTGCCGTGGTGATGGCTGGCCGCATCGTACAGGGGCTTGGAGCTGCCGGCACGGCACCGGTGGCCATGGCCCTGGTGGGCGATCTGTTCCACGGCCCCCAGCGGGTAACCGCCCTGGGCATTCTGGAGGCGGCCAACGGCCTCGGCAAGGTGATTTCGCCGATTCTGGGCGCGCTGGTGGGTGCGCTCTTTGTCTGGTGGGGCGTCTTTTTCGCCTATGCGCTGATGGCGGTTCCCTTTGCTCTGGCCGTCTGGTTTCTCACTCGCGATCCAGAGCGGGAGAAGGCGGGGAGCGCCCGGGAGTACTTCACTGCCATCTGGCAGGTCTTTCGCCGGAAAGGGGTTCCCCTGGTGGCCTGCTTTTTGGCCGGAACCGCGGCGCTCTTCCTCCTGTTCGGCGTTCTGTTCTTTCTTTCCGAACACCTGGAGAACGCCCACGGCATCGATGGGGTGCCCAAGGGCGTGATGATCATGTGGCCGGTGCTGGCCATGTCTGTCACCTCATTCGCTTCCGGCCTTTACCTGCAGAAGCACCAGAACCTGCTGAAGCCGGCGGTAATCGCCGGGCTAATCCTGGTAAGCGCGGGCATGCTGCTGGTGGCCTTCATCCCTCAAGACTGGGCCTTCTTTACGGGGCTCATCGCGGGCGGCGTAGGCACCGGACTGCAGCTTCCCGGCCTGAATAACCTGATCACCTCATCGGTGGGGACCCAGCAGCGGGCAGGCATCACCTCCATCTACGGCGCCGTCCGCTTCATCGGGGTCGCCTTCGGGCCGCCGCTTTACGGGGCCCTGATGAAGCGGGGCGAGTCGCTTCCCTTCTGGTTTTCCGCTGGGCTCTCGCTGGCGGCGCTGGCCGTCACCATCTTCCTCATCCGCCCGGAGCGGCTGGTGGAGGGCGGCGAAGAAGGCGGCCAGGAGCGGGGAAAGCAGACAGAACAGGCGAGCCAGGGCCGCGGCGGCCGGGAGATTCCCGCCTGGAATCCCCCCACCGACCTGCCCGGCGGAACCCGCGGCGATACCTACGATCCGATTGGGTAAAAGGAGCGGTACGGCAGCACAGGGATTTGGCGCTGCAGGCTCGAAATGACACACAAGGAGGAATCGGCTGGAACGGAGTTGACAGCAGTGGACCTAATCCGGGTGGCAGACCTGTGGGAAGCGAATCAGGAGTACCTGCGGCAGCAGCTGGGCCAGAGCCAATCACGCCGCTACGGCGCGCACTGGGTGCTCATGCCGGAATCTCCCTTTCCCCGGTTCAACCATGTGGGGCGAATTCGGGTGAAGCCTGAGGAGGTGGCCGGCCTGATCGCCGAGTGCCGCGCCTTTTTTCGCGCCGAGGGCATTCCCACTTACTGCCTGATGGTCTCGCCTGCGACGCAGCCAGCCAGCCTGGCTGACGAGCTCAGGAGCCGGGGCTTTCGATGTCAGACCCAGACGGTGATGGTTTGGGAGGGAGGGGAGATCCCCCCCATCCGCCAGCCGGTCAGGGTAGAGCGGGCCCGGCCGGACCAGCTCGATCTGGTCTTTTTCCTGCTGCAGCGGGTCTTTTACCCCGGTGCGCCCCTGGAGAGCCTGGAGGCCGGCCGGCGGGGGGTGGAGGTCTCTGCTGCCATCGGCGCCATCCACTATATCGCCTATTGGGAGAACCGGCCTGCGGGGGCAGGCATGCTCTTTCCCTATGCTGCCATGGGAGGCGTCTACAACATGGCCACCCTGCCGGAGTTTCGGAGGCGGGGCGTGGCCACCGCCGTGCTTTCTGCCATTCTGACCGATGCCCAGACGTTGGGGTGCGAATATGTGGGTCTTACCCCCACCCTGATGGGCCGGCCGCTCTACCGGCGGCTGGGCTTCCGGGTGGCCTATCACGAGCGGTACTACGCCCAGCGGGTCTGAGCCTGGTTCTTGGAGGGACCTTCTATGGATCATATTTTGCTGGTCGACGACGAACCGGGGCTGGTCAAGGGGCTGCGGCTCAGCCTGGAGCAGGCGGGCTTTCGGGTGAGCAGCGCGGCTGACGGCCAGACGGCTCTGAACCTGGCCCGGGAGGGCGACTACGACCTGATTGTTCTCGATCTGATGCTGCCGGTGGTGGACGGGCTCACCGTCTGCCGTGAGATCAGGAAGAGCCGCAGCACGCCGATCATTATGCTGACGGCCCGTTCAGAGGATGTGGACAAGATCCTCGGGCTAGAGATGGGCGCCGACGACTACCTGACCAAGCCCTTCAACACCCGGGAACTGATCGCCCGCTGCCGGGCAGTGCTCCGGCGCACCAAGCAGCAGGGGCTCCTGCCGGACTCTCAGCAGGTCCGCATCGGCGACCTGGTGATTTCCCCGCCCCACCGGCGGGTGGAGGTGGCGGGGCGCCGCCTGGAGCTGACCGCCCGGGAGTACGACCTGCTGGAGCTTTTGGCGAGGCACCCGGGGGTGGTCTATACCCGGCAGCAGCTGCTGGACCAGGTTTGGGGCTACGACTTTGTGGGCGATGACCGGACGGTGGATGTTCATATCCGCCGCCTGCGGGAGAAGGTGGAGCCTGACCCCTCGCGGCCCCGGTATGTGAAGACCAAGTGGGGCGTGGGCTACTACCTGGAGGCCGAGCCGTGAAGCCCCGGCTGTGGCAGATCGGGCGGTGGCCCCTGGCCCTGCAGCTTTCGCTGGGCTTTGCCCTGGCGGTGGCCCTGGCCCTGGTGGGCGGCGGCTTCCTGCTGCTGGGCCAGATGCAGGAGCGGCAGGTGGCGGAGCGGTCGGCTTCGGTGCTGGCCCGGGCCAACGCAGCGGCTAATCTGGTGGCGGAGGCGATGCAGCAGCCGGATGAGGGAGATCTCTTTCTGCTCCTGTACCGGTTCCAGCAGCAGACCGGGATCCGGCCGGTGGTGACCGACCGCGAGGGGGTGGTCCAGGCGGATGCCTGGGGAGAGTCCTCGCCCCTGATCGGGCAGCAACTGACCCATCCGGAGCTGCAGGCTGCCCTGACCGGCCTCGAAAAGGCGGGCACCCGGTACCTGCCGGAAGGCGGCTGGGTGCTGTACGGTGCCGTGCCCATCTGGCGCTACGGCAAGGTACAGGGTGCGGTGCTGGTGGCGGCCGACCTGAACCCCCTGGCGGAGTCGCTGGCGGACCTGCGCCGCCAACTCCTGGTGGTGGCGGTGGTCTCCGAGGCCCTGGCCGTGGCACTGGGGGCGGGTCTGGCCGGTTATCTTACCCGCCCGCTGGTCCGGCTGGAGCAGGCCGCCGAGCAGTTGGCGGGCGGGCGGATGGAGACCCGGGTGGTGCCGGGCGGCAGCCAGGAGGTGGTCGCACTGGGCCGCCGGTTCAACGCCATGGCGGCAGAACTGGGCCGGCTGGATGAGCAGCGCCGGCGCTTCGTGGCCAACGCCTCCCACGAACTGCGCACCCCGGTGGCCTCCATCCGGGCCCTGGCGGAGGGCGTGCTGGGCGCCATGGAGGGGGGCGAAGGGGCCCGCTACCGGGAGTACATGGTGGACATCGTACAGGAGTGCGACCGGGCCGGCCGGCTCATCGAGGAACTGCTGGAACTGGCCCGGCTGGACATGCGGCGGGAGGCCCGGGCTGAGGCCCGGCAGGCGGGACCGGTTGACCTGCGTGAACTGCTGACCGGCCTGGTCCATGATCTCCAGCCCCTGGCGGCGGAACGGGGCGTCAGCCTGACGCTGGAGTGTCCGCCGGGGCTGACCCTCCGGGTGGACCCGCATCTTTTGGAGCGGGTGGTGGGCAACCTCGCGGAGAACGCGCTGAAATACACCCCCGCCGGGGGCGCTGCATGGGTGACGGCCTCCCGGGAAGAGGGTGAGGTGCACATCGCCGTGGCGGACACCGGCCCCGGCATCGCACCGGAGCACCTGCCCCGGATCTTTGAGCGGTTCTACCGGGTGGACAAAGCGCGCTCCCGGGCCACAGGCGGCGCCGGGCTGGGGCTCAGCATCGCAGACGAGGCGGCCAGGCTGATGGGGGGCCGTATTGCGGTGGAGTCGCAGCCGGGGGCAGGCAGCCGGTTTACCCTGGTGCTCCCCGTATAGCGCGTGCGTCACATTCCCGTAACAACTTGTCATGGGCGTGTTAAACCTGGCGGTTAAGGTGGAGGCAGCACAGCAAAGGAGTGAGCGTATATGCGGAATCGACGGCTTCCTGCCCTGATGATTCTGCTGCTTGTAACAGCGCTGATGGCGGCAGCGTGCGGCGGGCTCCGCAGGGATACCAACCCCGGTGAAGTGGCGGTGGATCCGAAACCCAGCACGACGCCCCCCGTCAGCACGGTGACCGTACCCCTGTACTTTGCAGACTGGCAGGCCCAGCACTTGATTCCTGAGGCCCGCCAGGTTCCCCAGGCAGAAGGGGCCAAAATGGCGGACCAGGTGGTAGACGAGCTGCTGAAGGGACCCACGGACCCGCATCTGTACCGCACCATTCCCTCGAACGTGAAGAAGCTGGAGCCGGTGAGCGTGCAGGACCAGGTTGCCTACGTCAACCTGTCGCAGGAGTTCCAGCAGATCCAGGGCGCTGCAGGGGCCCAGATGGCAGTGGGGTCGCTGGTGCAGAGCCTGACGGAGATCCCCGGCATCACCAAGGTGCAGGTTCTGGTGGAAGGGCAGAAGGCGGTGATGCCCGATCCGGGCATGCGGCTGGAGCCCACCGAACGGGGCTTTTACGGCGACATCCCGGTGCTGTTCGACCCTGAGCGGGCCAAGTACCTGGCTGACCGGGTGAGCCAGGGGCTTGATCCCTGGCGCAAAGAGCCGGCCAAAGTGGTCGAGTGGGAAGGGCGGATGTTCGGCTTTACCGCTGCCGAGTTGGAGAAGGCGAAGGTGGAGGTGAGCGGAACGGAAGCGACCGCCACCCTCGGCCGGAATGGCAGCACATATGTGATTGCGCTGCAGAAGCAGGGAGACGCGTGGGTGATTACAGGCATCGAGAGTCAGTGACGCCTTCCTTGAGGGACCTTTCGGAGGGGCTATAACGGCCCCTCCTTTTTTATTGGGCCAAAAGGATTACGTGTCATTGACTTACTGTGTTTTGAATGGTCCTAAGGGGGAATAGGCCCGTCTGGGGATTTTAGGTAGGATGAAAGTGAGGCGGAGCACTAATACAGCGGTTTGTTACTGTTTTCGCGAGCCCTTCATCCAGGCTGAGGCGAGTCACAGATGATCTCGGGGCCGCCAAGAAAAGTGAAGACGGGAACAAATTGGGTTCACGTCGGAGGTGTGGTAAATGTTGCTGCTGTTGCTCCTCGTTCCCCTGGCCGGCGGTCTGCTGGCAGCCATGTTCAAGGGGCGGAACGCCGATGTGGCGGCTACTCTGGCCATGGCGCTGGCAACCGTGCTGGCGGTAGCAGCGATTCCGCGGGGCGGCCAGCCTGTGGAGGGCATTGGCCCCTGGAGTCCGCTGCCGGGGCTGGAGTTCGGCCTGCGGTTGGACGGACTCGGCTCTCTGCTGGCGCTGGTGGTGACTGTGGTCGGTTTCTTTATCACGGCCTATTCCACCGAGTACTTCAGCTCTCGGAACCGCGAGCATCCGTCCCCTGAGGGGAAGGGGCGGTACTACTTCTTCCTCCTCGTCTTTGTAACCGCGATGCTGGGCATCGCCATGTCGCCTAACTTCTTCCAGCTGTTCCTGTTCTGGGAGCTGACTACGGTCTGCTCCTGGGCTCTCATCTCGTTTTATGGGAACCGCGAGGCGCTGCGCTCCGGTCTGAAGGCACTGGCCATGACACAGTTTGCCAGCCTCTTCATGATCGGAGCACTTCTGATCTTGTACGTCCAAACCGGCTCGTTCAGCTTTGAGGGTGCCAACCTGCTGCCCGCCGGTAGGAAGGCAGCCTTTGTGATTTTCATGCTGATCGCGGCATGGGGAAAGGCCGCCCAGGCACCGCTCTTCAGCTGGCTGCCCTCCGCCATGGTGGCGCCCACTCCGGCCAGTGCGTTCCTCCACGCTGCGGCCATGGTGAAGGCGGGGATCTTCCTGGCGGCCCGCTGCCTGGTCTCAACTCAGGTGCTGGAAGGCTGGCCTGCTCTTCTGGTTACGGTGGCAGCGCTTATTACGATGTATGTCGGCCTTGGCGGCTACTTCTTTGCAGATGACCTGAAGCGGCTGCTGGCCTTCTCCACCATCGCTAACCTGGCTCTGATGCTGGTGGGCATCGGCCTGGGGGCCGCCGGCAGCACCGCTGCCCTGGAGGGCGGCCTGCTGCACCTGTGGAGCCACGCTTTCACCAAGACGCTGCTCTTCCTGAGCGTAGGCGCCATCAGCTGGGCCACAGGGGTGCGGCAGATGTCGAAACTGACGGGACTGTGGCGGTCGATGCCCCTTTCGGCTGCGGCCTTCCTGACCGGCGCCCTGGCCATCAGCGGCCTGCCGCCCTTCGGCGTCTTTTGGAGCAAGCTTCTGATCCTGCGGGGTGCACTGGCGGCAGGCGGCGCCTGGGGATGGGTGACCGTGGTGCTGGTCTTGGTGGAGAGCGCCCTTTCGCTGGCCTGGTTCCTCTACGTGGCTCGGGTCATCCTGTTCGGCCAGCCCAGCGAAGCTGCAACCCACGGCCGCGATCCGGCGCCGGTCATGCAGGGGGTGCTGGGCTCTCTGATGTTCCTCGCCCTGGCGGCGCCCTATGTGGGCATGCCGATCATTCAGTGGATTGCCAAGGGGGTGGCTTAAGTGACTGCAGCGATGCTGCCTGGCTGGATTGTCGGCGTATTGGTGGTGGGCGCGCTGTTGGTCGCGCTGGCTCCGCTTAAGAGCCGCTCCCTCTCCTGGCTGGGTGCAGGGGCTGGGCTGCTGGCTGGCCTCCTCCTCGTCATGTTCGGGGTGCATGTGCTGAATGCCGGACCCGTGGAGGTCCTGTGGAGCAGCGGGCTGCCCCTGGATGATCTGCCCTTCTCCTTCGCCCTCCGGGTGGACAGCCTGAGCGCTATCTTCCTTCTCCTGCTGGCTGTTGTGCCTTCCATGGCGCTGCTCTTTGCGGTGGATTACCTGGACGGGCAGCCGGTGGAGGCGGTGCGCCGCTTCTTCGCTCCCTTTCTGATTCTAGTGGCCGGCATGGTCACTGTGGTGATGGCGGCGGACTGGGTCCTTTTCCTCTTCGCCTGGGAGATCATGAGCCTGGCCTCCTACCTGCTGGTGATGTGGAACTGGCGGCAGGTGGAGAACGCCCGGGCGGCGTGGATTTACTTGATTACGACGCATATTGCGGGCAGCGGCATCATGCTGGCGGCCTGCTGGCTTTCGGTGGCGGGCGGCAGTTTCGGTTTTGCCCAGTCCGCAGCCGCGCTGGCCAGCACCTTCAGCACCTCTCCGATTTTGGCCAACGTGATCGTGGGCTGCTTTGCCGTGGGCTTTATGGCCAAGGCGGCCACCTTCCCGTTCCACTTCTGGCTGCCGGAGGCCCACGGTGCGGCGCCGGCGCCCGTCAGTGCCATCCTTTCCGGCATGATGGTGAAGATGGGCATCTACGGAATGGTGCGGCTCTTCGTCTTCATGCTGCCGGCTAACAGCACCTGGTCCATGGGATGGGGCGTGCTTCTCGCCACCCTGGGGACCATCTCCATGGTGCTGGGCAACATCCGCTCGCTGGGCGAACAGCACGCCAAGCGGGTGGTGGCCCAGAGCTCCATTGGCCAGCTGGGCTACATCGTACTGAGCCTCGGCATGGCCGTGGCGCTCTCCGGACGGGCTCCGCTTCTGGCGGCGGTGGCCTTTGTGGGTGCGCTCTATCACGTCATCAACCACGCCATGTTCAAGCCGCTCCTCTTCCTTACGGTGGGCAGCGTTGAGCACCGGACCGGCACCTACGATCTTCGCCGCCTGGGCGGCCTGGTGGATACCATGCCGGCCGTGGCATTCATGACGCTGCTGGGCGCCCTGGCCATCGCGGGTACGCCGCCCCTCAACGGTTTTGCCAGCAAGTGGCTGATCTACCGCTCTGCCGTCTTTGGCGGTCTTGAAATTCCGGTGTTTGCCGTTTTCGGCGTCATCGCCATCTTCATCAGCACCGTCAGCTTGGCTGCCTACCTGAAGTACTTCGGCGCCTCCTTCCTGGGGTACCGGGGCGAGGCTTCCCGGAATGCCAAGGAAGGGCCTGAGCCTCTGTGGATGCTGACTGCGGAGGCTGTGCTCGGCGCTGCGTGCGTCTTCCTCGGCCTTTCGCCGGCGCCGGTGGTGGCGAGCTCGCTGGCAGCCCTGGCGGGCGCTCCCAACGCCGCCGCCTACGGGGCGACCCTGGTGTCGACTGGCGACGTAATGGGCGGCCTGCTGGGCAGCTCGGGCTACATGCCGGTGGCAGTACTCCTGGCCCTGGCGGTCTGCGCACTCCTCACCTACGGGGTCTGGCAGCTGGGCGTGCAGACGACCCGGGCAACCACTCCCTGGTTTGGCGGCGAACTGCTGCCGGAGGGGGAGGTCCGCATCGGTTCAGAGCATCTGTATCGTTCCTTCCTGGCCCGGTATAAGGCGCTGCTGGATCCCTTGTGGAATCCTCGCCTGGCGGCGCCGGCCTGGCTGGCGAAGGTGCTGGATATCGACCGGTGGCTGATTGGACCCGTCTACCAGGGCTACGATGGCCTCAGCCGGCTTGTGGTGCGCCGGCACCAGGGTCGGGCTAAGGGCTATGTGGCCTGGCAGCTCCTGGCCGTGGTCCTGGTCGTCGTTCTCCTGGTCGGGACGGAAGGGGGGCTGTTCTGATGGTGATGCATAAAGAGGTAACCGTCTCACGGGAGGATTTGGTGGCTGAGGCCCGCAAGCTCTTGGAGTCAGGGGCCCGTTATATCACCGCCGTGACCACAGACATGCGGCCCCGGGGCGGCGCTTTCGAAGTGCGCTACTTCTTCGCACATCGGGATGAGGACGCGGTGACAGACCTCATCGTGTCTGTGCCGGAGGATGATCCGGTCTATCCTTCCGTAACAGCCGTGACGCCTGCGGCCGGCTGGGCCGAACGGGAGATCCATGACCTGATGGGCCTTACGCCGGTAGGGAACCAGGACCTCAGGCGCCTCGTGGTGCCTGACGACTGGCCGGCGGACGTTTTCCCGCTGCGCAAGGATGTTCCTCACAACTACCGGCCGCCCAAGGCGGAAAACCCGCCCTCGGCCCTGCAGAAGACCCCGCCCGGCACCACAGTGGTGCCCATCGGCCCCTTCTTCCCCGCCCTGGAAGAGCCTGCCTACTTCCGGCTCTTTGTGGAGGGCGAAGAGGTAAAAGGGTGCGACTACCGGGGGTTCTACAGCCACCGGGGCATTGAAAAGCTCTCAGAGACTCTCAAGTACGACCAGATCCCCTTCCTGTCGGAACGCATCTGCGGCATCTGCGGCTTCGTCCACAGCACCAGCTTCTGCCAGGCGGTGGAGGCTGCCGGCGGCGTGGAGGTGCCTGCCCGGGCCCGCTACATCCGCACTGTGATGCTGGAGCTGGAGCGGATCCACAGCCACCTGCTCTGGCTGGGGCTGGCTGCCCACATCGTGGCCTTTGATACCGCCTTCATGCAGGCCTGGCGGGTCCGGGAACCGGTGATGTGGCTGACCGAGGAGATCACCGGCAACCGCAAGACCTACGGCATGAACCTTCCCGGCGGGGTGCGGCGGGATCTGACCCCCGAAGTGGTTGAGAAGATCAAAGATGTGATGAACCGGGTGGAGAAGGAGACTACCGACCTGGTTCGGGCCATCGAGAAGGATACGCTGCTGCGGAGCCGCCTGGAGGGCGTGGGCGTTCTTACCAAAGAGAAGGCCATCGAGTGGGCTGTCATCGGTCCCACCGCCCGGGCTTCGGGCATCGCTGAGGACATTCGGGTGGCTCACCCGTACGCCGCCTACACCGACCTGGAGGTGAAGCCGGCGGTCCGCACCGCCGGGGACATCTGGGCCCGGTTGGAGGTGCGGGTGGAGGAGACCTTCGAAGCCATCCGGCTCATCCGGACAGCGCTGGCCAATATGCCGGATGGTCCCATCGCCGTTACCCTGCGGCGGATTCCGGCGGGCCAGACGGGGATCAGCCTCATCGAGGCGCCCCGTGGCGAATGCTTCCACTATGTGATGACCGGCGACGAGAGCAAGCCCTACCGCTGGAAGGTGCTGGCTCCCACCTTCATGCAGCTGCAGTCCGTCGGCCAGCTGGTCAACCCCGGCACCACCGTGGCTGACTTCCCGATCATCGCAGGCTCCATCGACCCCTGCTTCTCCTGCACCGAACGCATGGAGATTGTGCAGAGGCGCCCAGCCGAAGGGAGGGAAGACGCGTGACGGTACTGGCAACCATCGGAACTGCGCTCTACAACCTGGCCTTCGTCTAACTGCTGGCCCCGCTGTTTACGGGCATTACCCGGAAGCTGCGGGCACGCCTCCACTCCCGGCAGGGTCCGCCTGTGCTGCAGCCTTACTACGACCTGTTCAAGCTCTTCGGTAAGGATGACTGTCAGGTCAGCCAGGACCTGCTGCACCGGGCTGCGCCCATGATCGTCTTCACCGGCGCCACTGCCGCAGCGCTCCTGGTGCCCATGGGGATTCCGGCGCCGCTGGGCTTCGGCGGCGACGGCCTGGTGCTGATCTACCTCCTGACCTTCTCCGCTATCGGTACAGTGCTGGCGGGCCTCTCCTCCAAGAGCCCCTTTGCCGCCACCGGCGCCAGCCGTGAGATGATGCTGCTTCTGGTGGTGGAGCCGGTAATGGCCGCTGCGTTCTTCACCTTTGCGGCCAAGGCCGGCAGCCTGGGGCTTTGGGACATCTCCACCGGCATTCCGCAGGTGGGCTGGGCCTGGTCGCTGCTGATCGCTTTCTGCGCAGGCCTCCTGGCCATTCAGGCAGAGTCGGCCAAGCTGCCCTTCGATATCGCCGAGGCGGAGTCGGAGATCATCGGCGGTCCTTATGCAGAGTACTCCGGCATTTCGCTGGCAGCCTTTGAGTGGGCTTATATGATCCGCCATGTGGTGCTGGCCTCGCTGCTGGCCACGCTGGTGGGCCAGTGGCCGGCGGCGCCCGCCATCGTTGGATTCCTGCTGCATCCCATCAAGGTACTGCTCATCCTCTGCCTGGTGGAGGTCATTGCCGTGCTGAGCCCCCGTGTCCGCATCGCACAGGCGATTCGGTTCTACGAAGGGGCGGGCGTGCTGGCCGTGGCCGGCCTCCTGGTAGCCGTCTTTGGACTGTAGGGAGGGATCGGCATGTTGACTGCAAAGCTGCGCCAGATTTCGCTGGTGCTGGGTGCGGGACGGGTAACCTTGCCTTATCCCTCGCAGCCCCATCCGCCCGGAGGGGTGAGGTTCAGGGGCCTGCCTACCGTGGACGGGACCAAGTGCGTTGGCTGTGGGGCCTGCTCCGTGGCCTGCCCGGCACGGCTGATTACCCTCGAGGATCAGGATAACTGGAAGGTGCTCACGGCAGACCTGAGCCGCTGCACGTACTGCGGCCGTTGCGCCGATGTCTGCCCCTACGATGCCTTCCAGATGACCGACCGGTTTGAGACGGCCACCACCGACCCGGATAATCTCCGGATCCACGTGGCCCTGGAACTGCTCCGCTGCCGGGAGTGCGGCAAGGCGATCCGCACCCGCCACATGCAGGAGCAGATGGCGGCCAAGAGCGGCAAGCCGGTGGATTGGGCCGAAGCTACCATCTGCCCGGCCTGCAAGAAGAAGGCAGCTGCGGCTGCCGCCAAGGCGCCGGCAAAGGAGGCGAGCCAGAAGAATGGGTAACAACGCTTTCACCCTGCTGGCCATTCTCCTGATCCTGAGCGGCGTGGCTGCTCTGGAGTACCGGAGCCTGAAGGCGTCGGTGGTGAGCTACGCAGTGCAGGGCTTTGCGATGGCAGCGACGCTGGCCGCTGCCGCCGGCGTGAGCGGTATCTCCCACCTGTACGCCTGGGCGATCACCCTGGTAATCAGCAAGGGCCTGCTGATCCCGTGGATCATGCTGCGGTACGCCCGGGCGACCCGGGGCGAGGACCTGGCGGAGCCGAGGCTCGGACGGTTCTGCGGCGCCCTGCTGCTGGCGGGAGCTGTATGGTACGCCGGCATTACCTGGATGCCCTGGCTGCTGGAAGGGGTGCCGGGGGCTGTTTCCACAGTGCCCGGCGGGCTCGCTGCAGCGGCGGCCATCATCGCCATGGCGCTCTACGGCGTCCTTACCCACCGGGACACCTTCAAGGTGGCAGTGGCCATCGCCCTGCTGGAGAACGGCGCCCACCTGTTCCTGGCCTGCACCGCCTTCACCATGCCTGAACTGATCAGCATCGGCGTTGTGGCCGACGTCATCCTGGCCGTCTGGCTGCTCCTGCTGGTGGGCCGTGAGGCGGAGAAGACCACCGGTGAGCGGACCGATCTGGTCCTTGACCAGGTAGGCCGTGGGGAGGTGAGCCAGCCGTGATCGAATTCCTGTTGATCTCTCTTATTCTGTTTCCCGCACTGGGCGGCTGCCTGGAGTTCTTCTTCGGCCGGCAGCACGCTGATGCTGAAGGCAGCCCCACTGCAGGTCTCTGGGCCATCGCAGGCTCGGCCGTCAGCCTGGCCCTGGCGGCTGAAGGGGCAGCGATGCTGGCCCGGGGAGACCATCTGGTCTGGAGCGGCGGCTTCCTGGCGGCAGACGGCTTAGGGCTTACCCTGTGCGCCCTGTCCAGCATTCTGGGCGTCATCGGCCTGGCACAGGCCCGGCGCCACCTGGCCCGGGAAGTGGCCGCGGGCCGGGTCGAGACGAGCTGGCTGCCCGGCCTCTTTGGGTGCAGCGCCCTCTTCGTGGCGGTGGTCAACTGGGCGGCCCTGACCGATCATGTGATCGTTCTGTACGTGGCAGTGGAGGCGACCACCCTCGCCACCATCCTGCCGGTTGCCTTCTACCGGCGGCGGACCTCCTGGGAGGCGGCCTACAAGTACGCCCTGCTGAACACCATCGGCCTCACCGCCGGCCTCCTGGGCCTTGCGACCCTGTACGCTGCGGCTGCACCGCTGCTGCAGGGAGAGGCCTTCAGCCTCGCCGCCCTGGCGGGCATCGGCGCTGAACTGCCGCCCAGGGCCGCGGCCCTGGCGGGCGTGCTGATCATCGTCGGCTTCGGCACCAAGGCCGGCCTGATCCCGATGCACTCCTGGCTGCCGGATGCTTACCAGGAGAGCCCTGGCGGATTCATCGCCCTCTTTGCAGGGGTCGGCACCAAGATCGCCCTGCTGGCCATGGCCCGGGTGCTTCCGCCCCTCATGGCGGCTGTGCCCGCCCTGGGCACCGTGCTCATGGTGATAGCGGCAGTCAGCATGCTGGTGGGCATTATCGCAGCATTCGGGCAGGACAACCTGCTCCGGATGCTGGGCTACTCCAGCGTCAGCCAGATGGGCTATATTGCCATGGCCATCTCCGTGGGGACTGCAGCCGGCTATGCCGCTGCGGGCTACCATATGGTGAGCCACGGCCTGATCAAGGCGCTGCTCTTCCTCTGCGCTTCTGAAGTGGTGCAGGCCGCCGGCACGGCGCGGATCTCCGAACTGGCGGGGCGGCCCCATCCCCGGTGGACCGGTGCGCTCTTCCTGCTGGGCGCCCTGGCCCTGGGCGGCGTGCCTCCCATGCCGGCCTTCTGGAGCAAGTTCCAGGTAATGGCGGCGACAGCTGCGGCGGGCCATCCGTGGGGTGCCGGCGTCGCCGTGCTGACCAGCCTGCTTACGCTGACGACACTGGTCTGGGCAGGCGCCCGCATCTTCCTAGCCCATGGTGAGGAGAACGCGGAGAGCAGCCTGGCCAGGGCCCAGGTTGGGGCGGCCTATCCGGCCCCGTGGCTGCTGGCTGCTCTGGCGGTGGTGGTTTTTGCCGCCGGCCTGGCCCCGGGCTGGATGACCGGTTTCCTGGGCAACACGGTACAGATCCTTATGGCCATGGGGGTGTAGCGGATGGCACTGCGTGATCGTCTTAACTCGGTGATTCAGAAGTCCTTTAAGCGGTCGCTGTGGGTCTACCATGCCAACGCGGGCTCCTGCAATGGCTGCGATATTGAAGAGGTCTGCGCCTTCACACCCTATTACGATGCGGAGCGCTTCGGCCTGAAGTTGGTCGGTTCGCCCCGGCATGCGGATGTGCTGCTGGTTTCGGGCCCGGTTACCAGGCAGGCCAAGCAGCGCCTTCTCAGGCTCTACGATGCCATGGCCAAGCCCTGTGTGGTCATCGCCGTGGGCTCCTGCGCCACCGGCGGCGGCGTCTGGTTCGATACCTACGGAACGGAGGGCGGCCTGAAAGACATCCTACCGGTGGACTACTTCATCCCGGGCTGCCCGCCCCGTCCGGAGGCGATCCTGTACGGCGTTGCGGTGGCACTGGGGCTGGTGGATCCGAAGGTGGAGCCGTACAACTTCCAGGACGAGCCTCGGGCGCAGATGGAGGGAACGGCGGATGATACAGCCGGAACAGATGGAGCGCCTGCTGCGCAGGCACCTGTCGGGGCGGCTGACGTTGGTGGGAATCGGTAATGCCGGACGCGGCGACGACCGCGCCGGCCTGAGGGTGGCCCGGCTGCTCCGGCGCCTGGCGGCGCCGGGGGGCTCGGGCCCCCTGGTTCTTGCGGATGTAGTCGTGGCGAACACGGCCCCCGAGGCATATGCGGGGGCCATTGCCGCCTCGAACCCCGATACCGTGCTGCTGGTAGATGCTGCGGATCTCGGAGAGCTCCCCGGCGCCGTAGACCTGGTGGAAGAGGCGGACCTGCTCCAGCGGCCCGGCTGGGAGGTGCACCGGCCGCCGCTCTCGCTGCTGATGCGCTATCTGGCGCTCAGGACCGGCGCCCGGGTGCTGCTCCTGGGGATTCAGCCCCAGGACATAAGCTGGGGCGCCCCGCTCTCGCCGGCGGTGCGGCAGAGCACTTCCACGGCGGTGCGGGCGCTGCTGAAGCTCCTGAGGGAGGGGTCGGAATGCACGAACTGAGCCTGGCTCAGGCGATTATCGATCAGGTGGGAGAGCACGCCCGGGCGCAGGGATTCCGCCGGGTGAAGCGGGTAACGTTACGGGTGGGCGAATGGTCCGCAGTGCTGCATGATTCGCTGATCTTTGGGTTTGAATTACTTTCGCAGGCGGCAGGCGAGCCGATGGCCGGCGCCGAACTAGAGATTCGGAGCGTTCCGGCGGAAGGGGCGTGTTCCGCCTGCGGCCGCCGGTTCCGGGTAGGCGAGTCGGGCCTGATCTGCCCCGACTGCGGCGGCGCCGCCAAGCTGGTGGCTGGGGATGAGCTGGACATCGAGTCCTACGAAGGGGAGTAAACATAATGGAAGTCAAAGTGGTGGAGAGTATCCTGAAGGCCAACGATGCCCTGGCGCAGGCCAATCGGAACCGCTTTAAGGCGGCCGGCACCATGGCGGTGAACTTCATCGGCTCACCCGGTGCAGGGAAGACCGCCGTGGTGGAGAAGACGGTGGCGGCGCTGAAGGACCGGGTCCACCTGGCCTGCATTGAGGGCGACCCCTACACCACCAAGGATGCGGAGCGGGTGGCCGCCATGGGCGTGCCCACTGTGCAGATTAACACCCGGGGCGGCTGCCATCTGGATGCCGCACTGGTGGGACAGGCCCTGGAAAGCCTGGATCTCTCAGGGGTGGAGCTGCTGCTCATCGAGAATGTGGGCAATCTGCTCTGCCCGTCCCAGTACGATCTGGGCGAAGATTTCTCTGTGGTGGTCCTCTCTGTGGCGGAGGGGGCCGATAAGCCCGAAAAATACCCGGTGGCCTTTCAGCGGGCCTCTGCCGTGGTGATCAACAAGATCGACCTTCTCTCTTTTACCGATGTGGACTTGGATGAGGTGAAGGCGACGATTCGTCGCTACAGCCCCAGCGCGGCAATCTTCCCGCTGTCCGCCCGCACCGGGGAAGGGATGGAGGCGTGGTGCCAGTGGCTGACCGAGAGACTCGCGGCGCACAGGTAGTGCGGAGGAGGCTTGAGGTGGCGGGCATTGTACAGGGGGTCGGCTTTCGGCCCTTCGTGTACAACCTGGCTACCCGCCTCGGCCTGGCCGGTTGGGTCTACAACTGTGAACAGGGCGTCGTGGTGGAGGTGGAGGGCCCTGCCGATGCGGTGGCCGCCTTCGAGCGGGACCTGGCGGAGCGCCCTCCTGCGCTGGCCAGCGTGACCGGCGTCGTGGGCCGGGGCCTGCCCCCGCAGGGGGAGACGGGCTTCCGGATCCTCGCCTCCCACCGGGGGGATGCCCGCCGGACCACCGTGCCGGCGGATGCAGCCACCTGCGCCGCTTGCCGCAGCGACCTGCTGGACCCAAGCAACCGGCGCTACCACTACCCGTTCACCAACTGCACCAACTGCGGTCCTCGGTTTACCATCATCCGGGACATTCCCTACGACCGCCCCTACACCACCATGGCCGGCTTTCCCATGTGCCCCGACTGCGAGCGGGAGTACCACGACCCGGCCAACCGGCGCTTCCACGCTCAGCCCAACGCTTGCCCGGTCTGCGGTCCCAGGGCGCAGGTGGTGGATCCTGAGGGGCGCCCCTTGGCCGGCCCGGACGACTGGCTGGCGTGTGCGGCAGAGCTCTTGCGTGCGGGCAAGATCGTGGCGGTGAAGGGCCTGGGCGGGTTCCATCTGGCCTGCGACGCCTGCAATCCCGGGGCCGTGGGCAGGCTGCGCAGGGCCAAGCACCGGGAACACCGGCCTCTGGCGGTGATGGCTAAAGATATCGCCACCGTGCGGCAGATCTGCCGGCTCAGCACTGACGAGGAGCGGCTGATCCAGTCGCCGGCGGCGCCCATCGTGCTGCTGGAGCGGCTGCCCCATCCTAAGTTGCCGGTGGCGGCTGACGTGGCGCCCAACCTGGACACCATCGGGGTGATGCTGCCCTACACGCCGCTGCACATTCTGCTCCTGGAGGCAGGGCCGCCGCTGGTAGTGATGACCAGCGGCAATCCCAGCGGCCTGCCCCTCTGCACCGAGGAATCTCAGGCGCTCAGGGAACTGCATGGGCTGGCGGACGCCTTCCTGATCCACAACCGGCCGATCCACGTCCCCTGCGACGACTCGGTAGTGCAGCTGGTGGATGGCGAGCCGGCCTTCATTCGACGGTCGCGGGGCTACGTTCCCCGAGAAATTTTGGTTCCGGACCTGCCGGCTGCCGGATCGAGCACGGGATCTGGCCGCCCTGCGGTGCTGGGGGCCGGGGGCGACCTGAAGAACACCTTCTGCCTGCTGGAGGGATCGCGGGCGGTTTTCAGCCAGCACCTGGGGGATATGGGCTACCAGGAGGGGCAGGAAAACTATCTCCGGGCCCTAGATCACTTGCAGCGGCTGACGGAGATTCGGCCCACCATCATCGGACACGATATGCACCCCGGCTACCACTCGGCCCGCCTGGCCCAGGAGCTGCCGGCGGAGATGCATGTGCCGGTGCAGCACCACCACGCCCACATGGCCAGCTGCATGGCGGAGAACGGTCTGACGGAAGAGGTTATCGGCCTGATCCTGGACGGGACAGGCTACGGCCCGGACGGGTGCATCTGGGGGTTTGAGGTACTGACCGGCGGTTACGACGGATACCGCCGGGTGGCCCACCTGGCTTACAGCCCGCTGCCGGGGAGCGAAGGCGCCATTCGGCGGCCGCTGATGGCAGCTGCGGGCCTGGTGTGGGCCCACCTGGGCGATGAGGGACTGAGGCGCCTGGCGGCGCTCCACCCTGAGGCGGAGGTCCAGCTGGTCACGGCCCGGGCCCTCATGCAGCGGAACCTCAACTGCCCGCTGGCGGGCACCGCCGGCAGGCTGTTCGACGGGGTGTCCGCCCTGCTGGGCATCTGCCTCCGCCAGACGTACGAGGGGCAGGCTGCCGTGGAGCTGGGCGCCGCGGCGCCCTGGGAGGCTGGCCCTGCCTATCCGGTCCGTCTGCAGAATGGAGCACTGGACCCGGCCCCCCTGCTGGAGGGGCTCCTGGCCGACCGGGCAGCGGGCCGAGCACCTGACGAACTGGCCGGCCGGTTCCTGAGCACCGTCCTGGAGATGCTGGTGCTGGGAGCCCGGCAGGCGCGGGAAGAGACCGGTCTCTCGGCGGTCTGTTTGAGCGGTGGCACATTTCACAGTGCCTGGCTGCGCCACGCTGCCGTTCGGCGGCTGGCAGATGAGGGGTTCCGGGTTTACCGGCACCGCCACCTGCCCACCGGCGACGGCGGGCTGGCGTTGGGCCAGGCGATGATCGCACGGAAGAGGTGGCAGCAGTGTGTCTAGCGGTACCTGGTAAGGTCGTCTCGATCGAGGCATCCAAGGCAGTGGTGGACATCCTGGGCAACCGCCGGACCGTCGATGTGACCCTGGTGAATGCAGGCGTGGGCGACTGGGTACTGGTCCACGCCGGCATCGCCATTCAGGTGCTGGACCAGGACCAGGCGGCTGCCTCTGTAGCTGCCTACAAGGACCTTATGGATACAATTGGTATGGGCTGAGTGGAGTCGTTTTCAGATGAGGTGATGCTCCATGGCGAACGCCCTTATGCCCGCAGGCAGCAGTGAAGCCCTGCAGACTTACGTAAAGCGCATTCGGCAGCGGGCAGAGTCGGGCGGGCGCCCCCTGCGGTTCATGGAGTTCTGCGGTACCCATACGACGGCCATCTCCCGCAGCGGCCTGCGGAGCGTGCTGGAGGGGGCCGTGGAGCTGGTGGCCGGCCCGGGCTGCCCGGTCTGCGTGACGTCGGACTGGGAGATCGACCGGATGCTGGCGTACTGCGACGTGCCCAATGTGATTCTCACCAGTTACGGCGACCTGATCCGGGTGCCGGGCTCCCAGTCCAGCCTGGCCGAGCGCCGGGCGGAGGGGATTGACGTTCGGGTGGTCTACTCGCCCCTGGATGCCGTCAACATGGCGGCCCAGGAGCCGGACCGGCCGGTGATCTTTCTCGGCGTAGGTTTTGAGACCACGGCACCAGCCACCGCCCTGGCCATCGCGGATGCGAACCGGCGGGGGCTTACCAATTTTTATGTGCACAGCGCCCACAAGGCGACTGAACCGGCGATTCGCACACTGCTGGGGCAGGGCGGAGTCCGTCTGGACGGGCTGCTCTGTCCGGGGCATGTTAGTACTGTGATCGGAGCAGACGCGTTTGCCTTTATTCCCGGGGAGTTCGGCATACCCGCAGCGGTGGGCGGCTTCGAGCCGCTGGAGATTCTGGTGGCCCTGGATTACCTCGTGGAGGCCGCCCGGGGTATGCGGCCTGTGGGGCTGTTCAACGGCTACACCCGTTGGGTGCGCCCGGAGGGCAACCAGCAGGCCCTGGCCCTACTGCGGGAGACCTTTGAACCCTGCGACAGCCCCTGGCGGGGCCTGGGGGTGATTCCGGCCAGCGGCATGGGCCTGCGACCGGCCTATCGCCGCTTTGACGCGGCTGCTGCCTTTCCGGCGGACGTTCCCCAGCCCAAGCCCCGCAGGGGCTGCCGCTGTGGCGACGTGCTGCGGGGCCAACTGACGCCGCACCAGTGCCCGCTCTTTGGCAAGGCCTGTACCCCCAGCCGGCCCTACGGCCCCTGCATGGTCTCATCGGAGGGCGCGTGTGCGGCATTCTACCGGTACAGCCGGGATGCTGCGCCGACGGAGGTGTAATTTTGGAAGAGAAACGGATCCGCCTGGCCCACGGCGACGGGGGCTGGGCAACGCACCAGTTGATTCACCAGGTGTTTCAGCCGCTGCTCGACAATCCCGGCCTGAGGCTGGCGGAAGACAGCACGGTTCTCTCTCTGCCTGGCCCTGGCCGTTTGGCCATGACAACCGATACGTTTGTGGTGCAGCCCGCCTTCTTTCCGGGAGGAGACCTGGGACGGCTGGCGGTCTGCGGAACGGTGAACGATTTGGCCGTGTCTGGTGCCAGGCCCCTCTGGCTGACCGCCGGCTTTGTGATTGAGGAAGGCTACCTGCTGGAGGATTTGGAGCAGCTGGTGGAGTCCATGGCGAAGGCGGCCCGGGAGGCCAACGTTTGGATTGTGGCCGCCGACACGAAGGTGGTGGGGCGGGGTCAGATCGACGGCTGCTTCATCAACACTGCCGGGGTAGGGCTGGTCACCCCTGGGCGGGCCATGGGCAGCCACGCCATTCGGCCCGGCCAGGTGATTCTGGTGAGCGGCGGCATCGCCGAGCACGGTGTGGCGGTGCTTTCCGCACGGGCTGGACTGGACTTTGAGACCCCGGTTGTAAGCGATGCCGCTCCGCTGACGGCCTTGATTGATGCGCTGCTGGCGGCTGCCCCCGGCACAGCCTGCATGCGGGACCCGACCCGAGGCGGGCTGGCGACGGCCCTGGCAGACCTGGCGGCACTGAGCGGGTGCGACTTCCTGGTGGAAGAGGAAGCCATTCCGATGCAGCCCGGCGTGGTGGGCGCCTGCGAGATGCTGGGGATCGATCCGCTCTTTTTGGCCTGTGAGGGCCGGGTGCTGGTCTTCTGTCCGGAGGAGCAGGCGGACGCGGCCCTGGCAGCCATGCGTTCGCGGCCCGAGGGCGCCGGCGCCCAGGTGATCGGCCGGGTGACCGGAGAGGGCGGGCGCGCATTCCTGCGCACTGCGGCCGGCGGAACCCGCCGGCTGGAGATGCTGCAGGGGGAGAACCTGCCCAGGATCTGCTAGGGTGCTGGTCGGAATCAGTTCAAGCTATGAGAAATCAGAGCCGAACCCGTTTCGGGTTCGGCTCCATTTTTTGGGGAAGCAAACCCCGGTTCGCACTGAGGCAAACCGGGGCACACTGCAGCCGCTCGATTATCTCTTTTCGAAGACGACCTCCTGCAGTTCACAGGTCGTGGGAGCGAGCCGCCCTGGGGCCGGAACGGCCCAGAGCGGCTTTTCATTACCACCTGATCACGAATGTGCTGCCCCGGAAATCTTTTCTCGACGGGTGCCATGGTGGGCACGGCCACTTCTTCCGGCCGCCAAACCGCCGGCGGCCGGAGCTCCTCCAGCTGCGGCGCTGCATCGCCTGGAGCCGGGCGATGCGCTCGCTGGTGGGTGGGTGGCTGAGGAACCAGCGGGCCAAACCGGTGGGCTCAGATGGCGCACTCAGGCCCAGCAGCCGCTGCCACCAGGTGCCCCGGTTGATTTGCTCCAGCCGCCAGAGGGCCTGGGCCATCAACTCGGGCGACCCCACAAACTGGGCGCCGCCAGCATCTGCCAGGAACTCCCGCTCCCGGGAGATTGCCATCCTGAGAGCCAGGGCCAGGCTGGGCACCCCGGCGGCCACCAGGAGGGCGGCTGCCAGCTCGTCTGGCCGAATCGGAACGCCTACAAGCCAGGCGAAGATTACATCCCACCGGGCGATCTCCGCCAGAATGGCTGCAGCGCCCGCCAGACCGGCTCCCACTGTGGCAAGGTGCAGATCCTTATGGCGCACATGGGAAACCTCGTGGGCGATTACTGCTGCTACCTCTTCCGGAGGCAGGTAGCGGAGAAGTGGTTCTGTCACGCCAATCGCACTGTAGGTGTCGGAGGCCACGGTAACAGCGTTGGCCATGTGGCCCGGCATCAGGTAAAGCTGAGGGGTAGGCAGCCCCGCCCGCTGGGCCAGGGCCGTCACCAGCGAATAGAGGTCAGGCGCTTCGTACCACGGAATCGGACGGCCGCCCATCCGGCGCAGGACGGTGTAGGCCCGGCCTCGGTAGGCGGCTGTGCTGGTCAGCACCGAGACTACCATAACGAGGGCCGCTCCCACAGGGCCCAGGGCAGCCCAGCCCACCAGGGCCGTCAGCCCGGCCAGCAGCGTCAGCAGCACAGCCGTGCGAGGGCTCCACATCCGGCATCCTCCCCTCCCTTGTTTCCATAATTCCCGCTGCCTCCATTGTGGTCCTAACGTCAAAGAAAGTCAAGGTCAGGAGTTCGGGTCGGTCCGATTCTGGAGGTCCGTGCACCAGAAGGGCGCCGGGGGCTGTCAGGCACACGCAAAGGCGAGACTTCAACAGGGTCGAAGTCTCGCCTTCAATATTCTAGCACCACTTTCCAGGTACTGCCGGTGCCTATTGTACGGCCAGCCGGACCTGCTCCGGGGTGAGCCCCGTCAATCCCATGCGGGCCAGCGTCCGGCCCTCCCGCAAGTAGTCGCGCCCCGTAAGGGCAGAGGCCAGGTCGATCATCTCAGTCAGCGTGGGGCATTCCACCCCGGCCAGTTCTGCCAGTTCCCACAGCGGTACCAGCCCCGCAGGAACATCCTCATCCACGTACCGGTGCTTCAGGCCGCTGGGCGCCAGCTTATCCTGGAACGCACCCACGCTCAGGAGCTTGGCCTGAAGTCCCTCTGCATGAACGCCATAGGCCTGGGTCAGATAGGCTTCTATGGAAAGGACCTCCACTCCGTAGGCTTTTGCCACTGCGCAGCGCTCAGCATCTGCCGCAGCCAGGACCTCAGCCACCTGCGGGGTTGCGCCTTCGGCATAGAACCTAAACCGCTCCTTGCGGCGAATCCGCTCTGCGTTCAGCAAGGTGATTACGGCATGCAGCAGCACAATCGTATTCTGCAGGCTGCTCTCCAGGACCGAAGAGACCGGCCTCAACATCGGCAGCAGTTCCCCACAGCGCTCTATTACCTCGCTCGTTCTGCGCTGGGGCAGCGCCGCTACCGGCAGCCACTTCTTTACCGCTAGGACACGGGTCATCGCCGGGCCCGTGCTGAGGCAGTCGAGGGGGAACGCCGGCACTTCAGCTACAACGATCCGGCTGTGATACTCAGTCGCCTCGTACAGGCGGCGAAATTCCAGCGCCGCTCCAATCCCTGCGCCCACCAGCAGAATCTGCTGCCCGTCGGCCAAATAGGGTGCCATGGTGCGCACCGTTTCCGCCAGGGCAGAGGGTGCCTGGGTTACGATGACTACCTCTGCCTCCTGCAGGGCCTGGGCGATGGCGGCAGTTACCCGGGCCGGCCGGACCAGATCCTGATTGAACTGGATGCCGCCCAAGAGCTGAATCGCCTGCAGAGGGGCAAGGGATTGGTTCCAGATATGGACTGGTGCGCCCTTCTGTGCCAAGTAGCCGGCCAGTGCCAGCCCGTTGGGGGATGCACCCAATACCGCTGTAGTCGGAAACTGCCGCTGAGATGTCTGGGCACCCTTCGTCCTGGCTATGGTGCCCTCGCGGGTAACCAAAGCCATGAGATTTCCTCCTTATAACACACTCCGTTGAGACGCAAGGCACCGTCATCATATTACCACCTATGCCTCGCGTCAAGGCAGGGGTGTCGCCCATGGGGATGGCCAGCGGCCGAGGGGACCGCTCTGCCGCCCGGTTCATAGCATTGCAGCAGGCAGAACGGCGCAGGGCCGGCTCTGCCCAACCGCAAGGGGGAAGGGGGCCTCCGACTTGGCTCATACCGGGGCATTTGAAGGTGTTATCGCAGATCCGCTGCCGGGTCGCACCGCCAAGCCGCGCACCCAGGGCGAAACCATGGTAATCGACAAGGGGTTGGGATTATCCGCAACCAGCGACCTGCTGGAGATGGCCTCCGATTACATTGACTACATCAAACTCACATTCGGTACGGCGGGCCTCTACAGCACCGCCTTGCTGAAGGCCAAGGTAACGCTGATCCGCTCCTACGGCATCGCAGTCTACCCAGGAGGCACCTTCCTGGAGGTGGCATGGCTGCAGGGGAAGGTGGCGTCTTACCTGGAACGGGCCCATGTCTTAGGGTTCACGCACATCGAGATGTACGAAGCTTCAGTACCCAGTGGGCCTCCCGTAGAAGGGGGAGGGGACTCATTCTGGAGGATGACCTTTCGATATGCAATTCGACGGAGGACGGGTCTGACGACCGGATGATTTTATGTCCGAAAGTCTAGCCGAAATGGGTGATGCTACTACTTCATCTCGCGACTCAGTAGTTTAGAATAAAGGTGCATGGAGAACACAGTCGGTGAGGGTCGGAGACATGGAGAGACCCACCCGCGCAGCAACCGTGCCCGTATCGTTAGGATCGGGTTGGGTTTCCGCGGGGTGGGTTTGTGTGTTTTTTGGGAGGCGAGACGATGCCGAAGCGTCTGCCGGACCAGTACAAACCATCTCCGATTGTTATTGCCTTGCGGGACCCGCGTGATCTGCCGCTGGCGCTGAGCTCTCCCCACAGGACCATCTTCCTGCTGGGCGGGACCCTAACCGGGCTGCCTCAGACCGTGGCCGCAGCCCGCAGCCGGGGCCGCGATGTGTTTGTCCACGCCGACCTGATCCAAGGTCTCGGAAGAGATGCGCAGGCCGTTCACTGGCTGGCCCAGGTCGTGAAGCCCACCGGGATCCTGTCGACCCGAGCCTCTACGGTGCTTCAGGCCGAGCACTTGGGGTTGGTGTCCGTCTTACGCATCTTCCTGGTCGACTCCCAGGCCCTGCGCACCGGCCTGAGTGTGGTGCGGGAAATCCAGCCAGACTTTCTGGAAGTCATGCCCGGGGTCATTCCAGGAGCCATCCGTGAGTTGGTACAACAGGCGCCTTGCCCTGTAATTGCAGGGGGCCTTTGTAAGACCGTCGCCCATTACAGGGCTGCCTTGGAGGCCGGAGCAGTGGCGATTTCCACCAGCTGCCGTGACCTGTGGCAGTACCGGGGCGAATCGGAGGTGGTAACGGCAAGCGGTTAACCGGCTCACCATCCTGACGAATGGGGTTCAGTTCAGTATCAAGGACCGAATTCCAACGAACTTAGGAGGCAGGTAACGTGAAGGACAATCTTAAGGGCGAACTTATTGCCGAATTTTTGGGTACCGCTCTGCTCTGCCTGCTTGGTGACGGCGTTGTGGCCACCGCAACCCTCTTTAACGCCTACAGCGGCCAGTGGCATCCGTCCATCTTGTGGGGTCTGACAGTCGCACTGCTCGTCTACATCTTCGGCGGCGTTTCCGGCGCCCACTTCAACCCCGCAGTTACGATCGCTGTCGGCATCTTCGGCGGCTTCCCGAAGAACAAGATCGTCCCGTTCATCGTCGCCCAGGTTGCTGGTGGTTTCGTTGGCGCCGCTGCCCTGCACGCCCTGATCGGTCCGAAGATGGCCGAGTACGAGGCTGCCAACAACATCGTCCGCAGCCAGGCCAGCGGCCTCACCACTGCGAAGTTCTTCTCCTGCTTTGCTAACGACGGCGTCGGCCTCGGCATCGCCTTCTTCTGGGAAGTTGTACTGACCTTCATGCTCCTCGCCATCGTCTTCTGCATCGGCGAGCCTCGGAACGGCAACATGCCGAAGGGCGGCCTCGGCCCGATGATCGTCGGCCTCGTGGTTGCTCTCGCCGTCGGTATTGGTGGCCCGTGGACCATGGCTTCCCTGAACCCTGCCCGTGACCTTGGTCCTCGTATTTGGCTGGCTGTTGCTGGCTGGGGCGCCAACGCCTTCCCGGGCCCGAACGGCTACTTCTGGGTGCCTAGCCTTGGCCCGATCGTGGGCGGCATCATCGCCGGTGCGGTTTGGGTCTACCTTGTGAAGCCTTATCTGCCCAAGAACTAAGTGGTAATCGGAAACCCTGTCCCGGTTTCAATACGACCTGGAGGGATGTCTCACATGACTAAGAAGTACATCCTCGCGCTCGACCAGGGTACCACTTCGTCCCGTGCTATTCTGTTCAACCACGACGGCCTGCCCATCGGGCAGCTGAACCAGGAGTTCCCGCAGATTTATCCGCAGCCCGGCTGGGTTGAGCACAATCCGCTGGACATCTGGAACAGCCAGCTGGCCGTTGCTAAGAAGCTGATGGCCGACAAGGGCGTCACCGCTGATGAGATCGCCGCCATCGGCATCACCAACCAGCGTGAGACCACGGTGGTTTGGGACAAGAACACCGGTGAGCCCGTCTACAACGCCATCGTGTGGCAGTGCCGCCGTACCGCCCCCATCTGCGACGAGCTCGTGGCGAAGGGCTGGAAGGACAAGATCCAGGCCAAGACCGGCCTCGTGATCGACGCCTACTTCTCCGGCACCAAGATCAAGTGGATCCTGGACAACGTGCCCGGCGCCCGGGAGAAGGCCGAGAAGGGCGATCTGCTCTTCGGCAACATCGACTGCTACCTGATCTGGAAGCTGACCGGCGGCAAGGTTCATGCTACCGACTACTCCAACGCTTCCCGCACCATGCTCTTCAACATCCATGAGCTGAAGTGGGACGAGGAGATCCTGAAGGAGCTGAACATCCCGGCCTCCATGCTGCCGACTCCGTGCCCGTCCAGCCACCTGTTCGGCTACACCGACCCGTCCCTCCTGGGCGGCGAGATCCCCATCGCGGGTGCTGCTGGCGACCAGCAGGCTGCTCTGTTCGGCCAGACCTGCTTCAACCCCGGCGAGGCGAAGAACACCTACGGCACTGGCTGCTTCATGCTGATGAACACCGGCGAGAAGCCTGTTCCCTCCAAGAGCGGCCTGGTTACCACCATCGCCTGGGGCCTGAACGGCAAGGTGTACTATGCACTGGAAGGCTCGATCTTCATCGCCGGCGCCGTCGTACAGTGGCTGCGTGACGAGCTGAAGATTATCAGCAAGTCCTCTGAGACCGAAGCCATCGCCCAGAGCGTGCCCGACAACAACGGCGTCTACCTGGTGCCTGCATTCGTCGGTCTGGGCGCCCCGCACTGGGATATGTACGCCCGCGGCACCATCGTTGGCCTGACCCGCGGCGCCAACCGGGCTCACCTGGTCCGGGCGGCTCTGGAGTCCATGTGCTACCAGACCCGCGACGTCCTGGAAGCCATGGAGTCTGACTCCGGCGTGAAGCTGACTGCCCTGAAGGTTGACGGCGGCGCTGCTGCCAACAACTTCCTGATGCAGTTCCAGGCGGATATCCTGAACACCCCGGTGGATCGTCCGACCGTTACCGAGACCACCGCTCTGGGTGCAGCTTACCTGGCCGGCCTGGCCACGGGCTTCTGGAAGGGCATCGACGAGCTGCGTGAGAAGTGGGCCGTTGACCGCCACTTCACTCCGAACATGTCTGAGGAGACCCGGGCCAAGTACTACGGCAACTGGAAGCGCGCTGTTGAGCGTGCGAAGGCCTGGGAGCAGCAGTAAGTTAAACACTGTCAAGGAACGGCCGGCGCGGTGCACTGCACCGTGCCGGCCCTCCTGACCCAAGAAAACACATAATTAAGAAGTAGGTTACGAAGCCGGGGTCCGGGGCGTGGAGAAGCGGAGATGCCCTGTCAGTGACGCCGGACGTTTTTGGTAGCGCCATCCCTTTCCCCAAGAGATTGGGCGGCCTATCTGAAGGAGTGCTGAACTATGCTGCGAGCAATTGTAATCGGCGGCGGCGCCACTGGTGCGGGCATACTTCGGGACCTCGCAATGCGGGGTATTCCGGCTGCACTGGTGGAACGCGGCGACCTCGTCAGCGGCACCTCCAGCCGGTATCACGGGCTACTGCACAGTGGCGGACGCTACGCTGTTAAGGACCGGGAATCGGCTGAAGAATGCGCGCGGGAAAATGCGATTTTGCGCCGCATCGCCGAATGGGCGGTGGAGCCCTGCGGCGGTCTTTTTGTGCAGCTCAAGCAGGACGATCCGTCCTACGCGGAGCAGTGGGTCCCGGCCGCCAAGGCTGCGGGCATCCCTGTGGAGGAAGTGGATCCGGACCAGGTTCGGCGGGAAGTCCCTGAGATCAGCCCCAACATGGTGGCTGCGTATCGGGTGCCGGACGCTTCGATTGACGGCTTCCGGCTGATTACCGCGAATGTGGCCGCGGCGCAGGCGCTGGGGGCCAAGGTGTACACCTATCGCGAAGTCATCGGCATGCTGAAGGATGGCCCCCGGGTGGTGGGCGTCCGGATGCGCAACCGGCTTACTGGCGAAGAGGAGCGGCTTGAGGCGGAGATCGTGATCAACGCCGCAGGCCCGTGGTCCGGCCAGGTCGCCGAGATGGCCGGCGCCCATGAAGAGATCGTGCCGGACCGGGGTGTGCTGCTGGTCTACCATGGCCGGCTCTGCAACCAGGTGGTCAACCGACTGCGCAAGTCCGGCAATGGCGACATCTTTGTACCCACTGGCACGGTTACCATGCTGGGCACCACCGCAACGCCGGTGGCGGACCCGAGCAACCACGATGTGCCTCCGGAGGACGTGGACGAACTGATCCGCCTGGGTGCGGAACTGATTCCCGCGGCGGCCACCGCCCGCATCGTGCGGGCTTTTGCCGGCTGCCGGCCGCTCTACAAGCCCAAGGGGATTCAGGGCGGCACCCGCGACATCCCGCGGACTTATGTTGTTATCGATCATGAAGATGACGGCGTCCCCGGCCTGGTCTCCATCCTGGGCGGCAAGCTGACCACTTACCGGGAGATGGCCGAGAAGACAGTCAATATTGTGGCGCGGCACCTGGGTGTGACCACTCCCTGCCGGACGGCTGAAGAGCCGATTCTGCCTCCGCCGGATCCCAACGCGGAGCGGAAGATCATCTCAGTGGCCGGCGAGGCCCGCAGCAAGGCCATTGTGGAGCGGCACCCCTTCGAACTGCCGGCGTTTGCTGAGGAACTGGCGAAGCCCGGCGGCACGCAGATCATCTGCGAATGCGAGCAGGTGACCGCCGGCGAGATCATCGCCACCGCCAAGTCGCTGCCCACGCCCGCGCTGGGCGACGTGCGGCGGCGGACC
>ENA-OWPA01000532-OWPA01000532.1-bioreactor-metagenome-genome-assembly--contig:-NODE-532-length-48444-cov-4.523559_pt1 | contig 48444 bp, 43 predicted proteins | sample MGYA00238139_ERZ651803 | MGnify/ENA primary metagenome ERZ651803 (study PRJEB26909, sample SAMN07631231) | bioreactor metagenome | isolation source: Switchgrass digestor | place: USA: Dartmouth...
CGACAGGCTCGAGAGCCGGTGTCCCAAGTCAGCTGTGCCTCTGCGAGGCGCGCAAGGAAACGAATTGAGACCTCGCACCAACCCCAAATCGCACACTGTTTATCTGAGGGAAGCCCGAGCATCGCAACGGTGCGACAGACGCAGCCTGAACACGGTGAACGAAACGACTTGAGCCTTGCCGTGATCAGCAAGGCTCACTGCAGCGAATTCATCCTGATAAGATAAAGCCCGTGATACTGGGATGTACGGCAAAGTCTCATCCCTTTGAAAGCGGGGCGAAAACAGCCTGCCGACGGGTACTTCACGATACCCGCCGGCAGCTCACATGCACGACGTGACACTCAGCCGCAAGCGTAAGTCTCACGCTCTTTCGAACTGCCTTCCGCTGCGCCAGACTCTACGGGCACCGGATGTCTGGCAGCTTCAGGGCCCGTTCTGAAGCCCCGGCGCCTCGCCATCTGGCCATGTGCGGGCACTGACGTGGGCTGCGGTCCCCGGCAGGGGAAGCCCCATAAAAGCAAACAGGCTGCCCCCGAGTCATCCCAGATGACTCAGGGACAGCCTACACTGCCAACTCGGCCTCATCCCTCCACCACCCAGTGCACCAGCCCTTGGGCCAGGTAGCGCCGGTTGGCCGGGGTTACCTCCATCACCCGCACCCCGGGGAGCGTGCGAATCCGATCCAGGAACGGATCCGGCGCCTGGGAGATGGCCCCCAGCACCCGACCCGGCGAGAGAAGACACCGCAGCACCGCGTCCCGGAACTCGTCTGAGACGATCTGGATGGGGCCGATCTCGTCGATCAGCACCATGCCGCCCTCGTGCATGGCGGCGTCCAGCGCCCGGACGCAGAGCTCCAACCCGGCGGGATCCACCCCGTACCGGCCTACTCTCAGGGAAGAGGGCAGGTCTTCGCGGGCCAGAATCGCTCGTTCAGCCACCCGCAGCCGCTCTCCCGGCCCCCGCCACACAGCCAGCGCCTCAAAGCCGACCCTGCGTCCGCTCTCACCAAGCACGGGCGTGGCAACAAAGCCGCCCACGTTGCACGGGCAGCATTCCGCGAGGCGCCGGGCCAGCGTGGACTTGCCGGTCCGGGGCGCTCCAGTCAGCAGCAGTTTCACAGGCATCCATCCTTTGCAGGGCCGGCAGGTTGCCGGGCGGCCCTCAGCGAACTACTCCTTTAGTCTACGTGCGTACCCCGCAGTTCCAGTGCATCGGCAGCACCCTTCAGCGCCTCAATCACGAAGGCAATGTGCTCGTCCAGGGGCACCCCCAACTCTTCCGCACCCTTCACTACATCTTCCCGGTTTACCCCAGCGGCAAACCGCTTGTCCTTCATCTTCTTTTTTACAGCCTTTACATCCACATCGAAGATGGACTTGGTGGGCCGCACCAGTGCGGTGGCGATCACCATGCCCGTCAGCTCGTCCACGCTGTAGAGGACCTTCGCAGCCAGGGTATCACGGGGATACCGGTCGGTCACTTCGGTCACGTGCGAGCAAATTGTCCGGCGAATCTCCTCCGGCACACCCCGTTCCGCCAGAATCCGCTCACCCTGCAGCGGGTGATCCGGCAGCTGCGGGTACTGCTCGTAGTCAAAGTCGTGCAGGAGGCCGATTACACCCCAAAGTTCCTCGTCTTCCCCGTACTTACGGGCGTAAGCCCGCATGCAGGCTTCAACAGCCAGCGCGTGGTTGATCAGCCGGGGGTTTTTTGTGTACTCGTTAAGCAAATTCCAGGCTTCTTCCCGTGTCAACGTACTGCCTCCTCGGAAATCGTAAATATGATGGGGTTTGCCAGCCTGATCCGTATCTCCTGCCAGACCCCCCATATGAACATCAAATAATGAGGTGAATTTTGATGAAGATTTACACCCGCAAAGGCGACGCCGGCGAGACCAGTCTGCGCTGGAACCAGCGGGTTCCCAAGGATTCGGTCCGTGTAGAAGCCTACGGCACCGTCGATGAGGCCAACGCCCTGGTGGGTATGGCCCTGGCCGCGCTTCCCAAGGAGAATGCGGAACCCCTCCGCACGATTCTAGCCCGAATTCAGCGGGAACTATTCGACGTGGGCTCCGACCTCGCCATGCCGCCGGAGCGGGAGAAGGGTGAAAAGCTGAAGACGCAGGAAGCTATGGTAACCCAGCTGGAGCAGGATATCGACGCCCTGACGGCCGGCCTGCCCCCGCTGAAGCGCTTCATCCTGCCGGGGGGCACCCCCGCCGCTGCGGCTCTGCATGCCGCCCGCACCGTCTCCCGCCGGGCGGAGCGCCGCCTGGTTACCCTCTCTCGCCAGGAAGAAGTGGACCCGGTATTGCTCAAGTACCTGAACCGCCTCTCCGACTTCCTCTTCGTTGCAGCCCGGGAAGCCAACCGGATCGAAGGGGCGCAGGACGTAGAGGTAATCTGGTAGCCGCAAGCGTCGAAATGCCGCCCCTCAGTCTCCCGCAAGAATCTCGAAGAACTCCGGCGATCCCAGGCACCAGGAGAGGTCCAGGGAGAGCCGCTTACCCCCGAAGTCGATGGTAACCCGCTGCCGTTCGGGATCCACCGACTCGATGCGGCCCTCGCCGTGGCGGACATGGCGGACCGCCATCCCCGGCCGGATGCCCGTTGGCGCAGGGGTCGGCCGGGTCGAGGCCAGCGGCACTCCATTCGAATGGACAACTTGTGCCGCAGGGGCCGGCGCCGCCCCAGGGCGGGAGCCCTGTGCGGGAACGGCTGGCGCTGCCGGAACCTTGCCCGACGCTGCGTTGGGACGGAAGCCCTCCGGTGCGAGGACCGGTGCCGCAGTTGCCCGGGGGGAGGCAGCCGGCCCCATCAATATCGCCTGCTTCGCCGCAGCCGGCGCCCTGCCGGCTGCGGCTTTCTGTTCCCCTGCCAAATACGCCAGGGCAGCCGGCCCCAGCGCCTCGGCGATAAAAGGCGAGGGCTGCACCTCCCGCCCCTCATACGAGCGGGGGGCGCTCAGCCAGAGACGCTCGCTGGCCCGGGTCATGGCCACATAGAGCAGCCGACGCTCCTCTTCCGGATCCTCCGACCCCCGGTGGGGCAGCATCTTATCCGTAACGCCCGCCACCACCACCCGGGGGAACTCCAGCCCCTTGGCCTTGTGGCAGGTGAGCAGCGTCACCGCCTCTTCCCCCGCCCCCGCAGCCCAATCGCTCCGGCTGCTGTAGGCGTCCACATGGGCCAGAAAGGCCATCAGCGGCACATCCGGCACCGTCCGCTCCACCTCGGCGAGCAGGCCCAGCATCTCCTCGGCGCTGCCCCCCTCCCGGGCGCAGTACTCCTGAATGTAATCGTCATATCCCACCACCCGCCGCACGTAGCCGATGGCCTGCGGGGCATTCATCAAGGCCAGCCGCTGCAGGTGGTCCCGCAGCTCCTCCACCGGCCTCAGCTGCCACGAGCGGAGCAGCTCCGTCTCCCGAATGGCATCCAGCATGCGGCAGCCCCTGCGGGCCGCGATCCGCTTCGCCTCCTCCAGCACGGCCCGGGAGATGTACCGGCTCGGTCGGTTGATCACCGGCTCCACGGCCGCAGAATCACCCAGCGCTGCCCTCAGGTAGCAGAGCACATCCTGCACCGGCCAGCGCCGGTACAGATTGGGCAGGCCGCCCAGGGCCCGGAACGGGATCTGCTCCCGGGAGAGCACCTGCGCAATTACATGGGCCTGCTGATTGGTGCGGTAGATGACGGCCCAGTGGGAAAGCGGCACCCCGCCTCGCTTTATCAACGCAGCGATCTCCTCAGCCTCCTGGAGGCTGTCCGCCGGAGCCATCAGCTGGACGGGGATCCCCCGCTCCCGCACCGCCCGGATCCGCTTCGCAAACCGCTGCTTGTTGTGGGCCGCCAGCCGGTTCGCCGCCTCCACCACCGGAAGCGGGCAGCGGTGGTTCAAATCCAGCGTCACCCGGGCAGCGCCGGGATAGACCTGGGGAAACTGGAGCAGGAACTGGGGCGAAGCGCCCCGCCACCCGTAGATGGACTGGTCGTCATCCCCCACCACGCAGAGGTTGTTGCGCGGGGCTGCCAGCAGCCGCACCAGCTCCCACTGAACCGGATTGGTGTCCTGAAACTCATCCACCATCACGAAGTGGTACCGCTTCCGGTAGGCGGCCAGCAGATCGGACCGCTGCTGCAGCACCCCCAGGGCGCCGTGCAGCAGGTCATCAAAATCCTGCATCCCCTGCTCCTCTTTGGCCCGGCAGTAGGCAGCCCAAAGGCGCCGAAAGTCGGCCGGCGCCATGTTCTTGGGCCGGAACTCTGCCGGCTCCTGGGAGAAGGCCCGCATCCGGCTGATCTCCGCCTGGGCCTGCATCACGGTCTCGTCATCGCTGTTCAGCCCCAGATGGCGCACCAGCCGGCGGAGCAGGCCCAGTTGATCATCATCATTCAGCACCCGCAGCGGCTGCCCGCCACCAGCGTGACGCAGAATACGGTAAGCCAGGGCGTGGAACGTGCCGAATGTGACTCGGGCAGCCGCAGCCCCGGCGGCCCGTGCCGCGCGGCGCTTCATTTCGTCCGCCGCCGCTTTGGTGAAGGTGACCACCAGGAGGGAAGCCGGGTCTACCCCGGCCACCTGGGTCAAGTAGGCCACACGGTAGGTAATCACCGTGGTCTTGCCGGAGCCGGGCCCCGCCACCACCAGCAGGGGACCCTCTATATGCGAAATCGCCGCCTTCTGTTCGGCGGTTAAGGGTACTTCCACTTGAGACCAAAACGCAGTTGACTGCTGCAGCACGGGGGAAGCCGCACCTCCCGGTAGGATCAGGGTCACGGGCATTGGAAGGCCCGTCCGCCGGCGGGCAGACGGGACGTCTTCGGGTAGCATTCGGCCCTGCCGGCGGAAATTCCTATCACCTGTGCCAGAACTCCGCCGCCCCGACCCTACCGCCCCCTCCAACGGAGCGGAAAACAACCAAACCAATGTGGGAACCCATTCCGCCCATTGGCACTATGGCCGTTAAGTCCTCTCGCAGCCGCGGTTTGTGTCTTGTTGCTATTTCTCTCGATCTGTTGGTCTTACTACAGGAGAAACTTACGGCGCACCGAATTTTTAGGTGGACTCGGCCAGACTTACCTAAGGAGGTTTCGTGGCATGCGCAGAAGCGTAGCAGCGTTACTGACCCTGGCTCTGGGTGCCGGCCTCATCGCTGGGTGCGGCGGCTCCGGCAGTCAAACGCCGGCCAACGGCGATCAGCCGGCCAACGTTACTATCTGGTCGTGGCGGCCGCAGGACGAAGATCTCTGGAAAGCTGTGGAAAAGAAGCTCCAGGATCAGGGTGAGAACATCACCATCGAGTTTCGGGGCATCAAGTCCACCGAGTACGACTCCGTGCTGCAGACGGCCATGGCCGGCGGACAGGGACCCGACATCTTCACCACCCGCGGCGGCTCAGGTACAGGCAAGTATGCCGACGCAGGCCAGATTCTCGCCCTGGATGACATCGTGGATCTGAGCGGATTTGACGCCGGTACGCTGGACCAGGTCTCGCACAACGGCAAGATCTACGCCGTGCCCTTTGCCGTGCAGACCGAGGAGTTCTTCTACAACAAGGAGATCTTCGACCAGTACGGCTTCGAAGAGCCCAAGACCTGGGATGACCTGATCAAGATCCTCGACACCCTGAAGGCTGACGGCAAGACCGGCATCGCCATCGGCGGCAAGAGCGGTTACGCCATCAACCTGATGGTGGACACCATCGGCGCCACGCAGCTGGGCGAGCAGTGGGCGCAGGACGTCATCGCCGGCAAGACCAACTTCACCGATGAAAAGTTTGTCCAGGTCCTCGAGCGGGTCGACAAGCTGAGCGAGTATGCCCAGAAGGACTTCATGGCTTCCGCCATGGGCGACGCCCGGGTCATCTTCGCCACCGGCGACGCGGCGATGATCATCGACGGCATCTGGGCTGTTGAGACCTACTACCTCGATACCAACCCCAACATCAAGCTGGGCGCGTTCCTGGCTCCGCCTGTGGGCAACGAAAAGCCGCTCATGTACTCCTACGTGGACGGCGGCTACGCCGTTAACGCCAACTCCAAGGTGCGGGATGCTGCTCTGAAGGTGCTGGCTTTCACCGCCACCAGCGAGTTCGCCCAGATGTACGCGGACGCCAACGCCGAGATCCCGGGCAACCAGCACGTCACCTTCCCGGAGTCCAAGCCGATGCTGCAGTGGGCCGTCAAGAACTGGAAGGAGAACGGCCTCCAGACCAACTTCCGCATCCGCTCTCCGTTTGACGCCGGGTCGCCCGACATCTCCACCAGCCTGAGTGCCAACCTCCAGGGCATGTTCAGCGATCAGATCACGCCCAAGCAGGCTGCTGAGGCCCTGCAGAAGGACCTGGCCTCCTGGTATCCTGCCTTCCAGAACCAGTAAGGAGGAGGCCTCTCCGTGAGGAACACTTCGAAGGGGTTGGGGCGGTACATCCACTGGCTGTTTATCGCCCCGGCCCTGATTCTTTACCTGGCCTTCAAAATTTATCCATTTCTGAGCTCCATCCCCTTGAGCTTCTACAATTGGAGCGGCGTGCCAGGGGCGCCGAAAACCTGGGTAGGATGGGACAATTATCGTCGGATTCTGTTTCAGCCTCCGTTCTCGGATATGTTCTGGCGAGCCTTTGGTCACAACTGGATCGTCTTCGCACTGCTGCTCCTCTGGAGCACCGGCATCGGCATCTTCTTCGCCTGGATGCTGACCCAGATTCGCGTCGGCGTCAACTTCTACAAGACGATCATCTTCATGCCACGCACCATCTCCATCGCGGTCACCGGCTTCTTGTGGAGCCTGCTGCTCAACCCGCAGTTCGGCGCCTTAAACGCCGGCCTGAAGGCCATCGGCCTGGAAAGCCTGGCCCAGCCCTGGCTGGGCGACAGCCGGCTGGCCCTGCCCACCATCATCGCGGTGGATGTGTGGCACGGTTTGGGCTTCCCGGTACTGGTGGGTCTGGCCGCCATCCTCGGCGTGCCGAAGGACATCCTGGAGGCGGCTGAAGTAGACGGCGCCACCCGGTTCCAGCAGTTCTGGAAGATCACCTTCCCCATCATCCGGCCCAACATCATCAACCTGATGGCTCTGAACTTCACCGGCGCGTTCGGCCTCTTTGAGATCGTCTTCGTCATGCAGGGCGCAGAGGCCGGTCCTTTCTACAGCACCGACCTGCTGGGCACCCTGTTCTACCGCACCGCGTTTGGCGGAACTGGCGCCACCTCCACCGGCTACGGCCTGGGTGCTGCACTGGCTGTAGTGATGTTCCTGATCGTAGCGCCGGTCTCCGTCCTGGCCACCCGACTCCAGCGCCGTTACCACGTGGAGGTGTAAGTCTTGGAGAAAGCGAGACTCATTTGGCGGACGCCCCGCCTCCGGTGGTCGGCCATCGTCTTCCATGCGATTCTCATCGCTTACAGCCTGATGGTAATCGGCCCGCTGCTGGTCATGGCCCTCAGCTCGGTGAAGACCACCGCCGAAATCTACACGAACCCCTTCGGCCTGCCCCAAGTGTGGAAGTGGTCGAACTATGTCAAGGCCTGGGAAGAAGCCAACTTCGCCATCTACTTCAAGAACAGCCTGTTCATAACCATCACGGCCACAACCCTAGAGGTCCTGATCGGCGCCATGGCCAGCTACGGACTCGGGCGGTTCGAGTTCAAGCTCAACCCGGTGATCTACGGCATCTTCGTCCTCGGCCTGATGATCTCCAGCCGGCTGGCCATCATTCCGCTCTTCCTGCTGATGCGGGATCTGCACCTGCTGAACACCCACCTGGCCCTGATCCTGATCTACATCGGCAACGCGATGCCCTTCGAAATCTTCCTCTTAACCGCTTTCTTCCGGCAAGTGCCCAAAGAGCTGGAAGAGGCGGCCATTGTAGAAGGCGCAGGCGCTGTCACCATCTTCTCCCGGATCATGCTCCCGCTGGTCCGGCCGGCCCTGGCTACGGTAGCCATCTTCGAGTTCCTGAGCTGCTGGAACGACTTCTTCTTCCCGCTGATCTTCCTACAAGATCAGAAGAAAATGACGATCCCAGTAGGCCTCAGCGTCTTCTTCGGCGAATATGCCACGGACTGGGCTTCCCTGTTCGCAGCGCTCGCCATCTCCATCATCCCGGTTATCGCCATGTTCCTGCTCATGAGCCGGCAGTTTATTGAAGGACTTACCGCGGGCGCAATCAAGTGACGTTGAGGTGAAACGCTTGGCCCTTATCTCTTTCGACCTTGACGGCGTGCTCCAGCGGAACCCCTTCCAGGGTGGCCGGCCGGACGGTGTCTTCGGGCATATCCGGCGGGAGCTCGCCCCCTTTACCGGCCTCAGCGGCTTGGAAGCCGAAGAGGCTGCGCTCAAACTGGTCTACGGTGAACACAAAGCCCGGCTGAACGCCGGGCAGATGGTAGCCGCTTTCGACTGGGACGATATCGTCGTTACCGTAGGAAAGCGGATCGGCTACACAGGCAAGATGGATGTGGCCGCCCTGGTGACCCACTACGCCAAGAACCCGGAACTCTGCTGGAGCTACCCGGGAGCGGCTGAATGTCTGGAAACGCTCACAGCCCAGGGGCACACCCTGATTACGGTGACCAACGGTTTCCGCTGCTACCAGGAGCCGGTTCTCCGGCAGCTGGGGCTGCTGCAGTACTTCCAGGCCATGGTGTCTCCTGAGGTGGCCGGCGCCGCCAAGCCCCAGGTAGAGATTTTCAAGGCGGCGGAGGCCTACGGCCCCGCTCCCCGCATCCACGTGGGCGACACCCTGCCCCACGACGTGGCCGGGGCCAAGCGGGCCGGCTGGAAGGCGGTCTACCTGCTGCAGATGAAGAATGTCGGCGCCACCGAACTGCCGGCGGAACTGGCGGCCCTGCCGCCGGCCCAGCGCCCCATTCCGGCCCTGGAATGGCTCCGCTTCCGGCTGGAAAAGGAGAAGCGCGTCTACACCTGGCCGCCGGCCGAACTGGAAGAGTGCATCCCAGACGCCATCGCCGTCCGGCTGGACGAGGTGCCGGAGGCTGTGGCGGCACTAGTCGACTAGATTCCTCAGACCGCAGGCCGAATCCGGCCATCCACCATGGTGACGATCCGGTCGCAGGCCTGCCCAACCAGCGGGTCGTGGGTCACCACCACAAAGGTCTGACCCCGCTCCGCAGAAAGGCGCCGCATCAGGGCCAGCAGTTCCCGGGCCGTTTGGGAATCCAGCGCCCCAGTGGGCTCGTCGGCCAGCACCAGGGCCGGGTCGTTCACCAGGGCCCTGGCCACCGCCACCCGCTGCTGCTGCCCACCTGAAAGCTGCACCGGCAAGTGATGCACTCGGTCGGAAAGCCCGACGGCCTCCAAGGCCGCTCGGGCTTTTTCCATGGCTCGCCGGACAGGCACCCTGAGGTAGCGGAGGGGCAGCGCCACATTCTCGAGGGCGGTGAGGCTGGGCACCAGGTTGTGGCTCTGGAAGACGAAGCCCAACTTCCTGAGCCGGAGCGCCGGCAGTGCCGCCTCCGGCAGGCCGGTCACCTCGGTGCCCTCAATCCAGACCTCCCCGGCGGTGGGCCGGTCCAGACATCCCAGAATGTGCAGCAGCGTCGACTTGCCGCTGCCGGAGCGGCCCATAATCCCCAGAATCTCGCCACGGCGCACCGCCAGAGAAACGCCGTCCAGGGCCCGCACGCCCATGGGGTAATGCTTGGTCACGTTCACGGCCATCAGCAGCGCCTCATCCAGCCCCTGCTCCAGCACTCGTGAGGAAGTCGCCATCTCCTTCGTCATCGCTCCGCCACCTCCCTAATACTCCCGCAGCGCTTCCACTGGATCCAGCGACGCGGCCCGCAGGGCCGGCAACGCACCAGCCGCGGCACCCAAGAGCGCCGCGAAGAGGATGCCAGCCACGGCCAGCCGCCCGGTCAGGAGAAAGATCGGTGTGCCCTGCCCTTGGGTCAGCCAGTTGATGCCGCTGATGGTAAGGCCCCCCAGCCCCACTCCCAGGAGCCCGCCCAGGGTGCCGATGATGACAGACTCCAGGAGGAACTCCCGGAGGATGTCCCACCGGCTGGCGCCGATGGCTTTCTTAATGCCGATTTCACGGGTTCTTTCGCCCACAGCCATGAACATGGTGTTGACGACAGAGAGCGCCCCGACGATGACCGCGATGATGCCGGAGCCCAGGATGGCGGTGTTCAGAATGGCGCTGGCCTGCCCCGCCGCCTCGGCCAGCTGCTGGGGCGAGTAGAGGAGAAACCCCTGCCTGAGCGCCGAGGCCATCCGCTCGGTGATCAGGTCCCCTTCCGCAGGGTCCACCAGGGCGTAGGCGTTGGTCACAAACCCGTCAAGCCCCAGAGCCTGCAGGAGGCTGCTGTCTGCCAGCATGATCTCCCGCGCGTCGGCCTGGGGAATCAGCGCCCAGCCGTCCGGCACCGAGTAGGTCTCCTCCAGCACTCCCAGCACCTGAAACTCCTTGCCCCTGGCCTCCAGGGTATCGCCCACCCCCAGATTCATCTTCCGGGCCACGGCGCTCCCCAGCACGGCCACGTTTCGGTCTTCAGGCTGCCACCAGCTGCCCTCCCGCAGGCGGAGCCCCCCCTGCTCCGCCAGCTCCTGGGCCCGGAGGAAGCCCGGCAGTTCGACCCCCACCAAGAAGCGCGGCGTTACCTCAAACCCAGCGGTCTCGTCCATGGGGAGCATAATCTGGGTCTCCACCTCCTGCACCCCTGCCACAGCCTTCACCGCTTCAATGTCGTCGGGGTTCAACAGGTTGAGGCGCAGCATCCCGCCGGTGGAGCGAACCGCGATGCGGTGGGTAAAGTAAGCCTTACCCCCCTCGATGATCAGGTCGATCTTCTCCGCCATGCCGCCCATGACCGTAAAGGCCAGAATGCCGACGGCGATGCCCAGCACCGTCAGCCCGGTTCGCAGCCTGCGGCGGTAGAGATTGCGCAGCATCTCCAACGTGGGGTCGCCTCCCTGCCCGCTGTGTTTACGGGTAGTTTCTTCCAGGCAAGCTGGGCTTATACATGGGAAGTCCGGCTTTCTGGCAAGTTGAGACAGCGGCACAGGGCAGAAAGGGCAGGACCTTTTGTCTCGGTTCCAGAATAATTATGGATAAGGACCCTGGACGGACCGGGGCAACCTTTCAATCCCGGGAGGCACTAGGACATGCTGGCTTTTTACGAGTTCGGAACCGGTCCGGCTGTACTGCTGCTCCATGGGTTTCCGCTGGACCATACGATTTGGGAGCGCCAGGTGGACCAGCTGGCCGCCCACAACCGGGTGATCCTGGTCGATCTGCCCGGCATGGGTGCGTCACGCCCGCTGCCCACGGCGGAAGTTCCCACCATCGCACTGATGGCGGAACAGGTATTTGCCCTGATGGACGCCCGAAAGCTAGGCGAAGCTGCAGTGGTTGGCCACAGCATGGGCGGCTACATAGCGCTGGCCATGGCGCATATGGCCCCCTGGCGGGTAACCGGCCTCGCCCTGGTGGGAACCCAGGCCCTGCCGGACAGCCCCGAAGCCCGGGCAAGGCGCATCGCCTTGATCCGCCAGATGCAGGAACAGGGCACAGGTGCGGTGGCGGAGGCGATGCTGGATAAGCTCTTTGCTCCCTCTCTGCCGGCAGACAGCCCCCTGCGCGCCCAGGTGGACGCGATCATCCGCCGGTCGCCGGTGCAGGGCCTGAAGGCTGCCCTCTTGGCCATGGCCCACCGGCCCGACATGAGTTCGACTCTGTACGATATTGCGGTGCCCACGCTGGTCCTGACGGGCACCGAAGACCAGGCGACTCCCCCCGAGCGGTCTGAGGCGATGGCAGCGGCCATCCCCGATGCGGAGTTGGTCCGGGTGCCAGGAGCGGGTCATATGCCGATGATGGAAGCGCCAGAGGCCGTCACAGAGGCGCTCGAGCGTTGGCTCCAGCGGATCGAGTAAATGAGGAAAGGCAGCGGCGGGACCGCTGCCTTTTCGTATTGCGCTCAATTACCCGTACAGCAGTACCAGTGTGAGCACGCCCCACAGCAGAACCGCTGCCGCCAGCGGCCGGTCGCTGGCCACCAGCGCCTCAGGCTCGTCGCCGGCCTGGTGCCGGTAGACGAGATAGAGATAGCGAAAGAGGCCGAAAAGGACCACCGGAAAGGTATAAATGAGGCGCCCGTCTGCCCGGACCAGGAAGGAGTAGAGGGCATAGACCACAACGGTGCCTGTGGCAACAATACCGATGAGCTGATCTACCAGTACCAGCGGGTACTCCGCCAGGATACCCCGGTGGGTCTCAGGGTCAGTCAGCGATACGATCTCGCTGCGCCGCTTGGCCAGGGCCAGCAGCAGTGCGAGCAGGATGGTGGTGACCAAGAGCCACGGTGAAATGGCCACATCAATCACCGCACCGCCCATCAGCACCCTGAGCACAAACCCCAGGGCAATCACGAAGACATCCACCAGCACGAGGTGCTTCCACCAGAGGGAATAGAGGAGCGACTGGGTAAAGTAGCCCAGGGCGATGGCTCCTTCCTGCAGGCCGAAGCCCAGGGCCCACCAGAGGGCGCCCATGGCCAGTATGACGGCTGCCACGGCGGCCTGCCCCGGTGCAATGAGGCCCGCGGCGATGGGGCGCAGCCGCTTGCGGGGGTGCTGCCGGTCGCGCTCGGCGTCGATGATGTCATTGATCAGGTAGACGCTGCTGGAGATCAGCGAAAAGAGGAAGAAGCCCTGCACCGCGGCCTGCAGCTTCGCTGGCTGCAGCAGATAGCCGGAGAAGAGGAGCGGTGCGAAGAGGAAACCGTTCTTCAGCCACTGCCGGAGCCGCATGGCCTTGAGCAGGTTGTATAAGAAGGCCGGCATCGCGAGCGTGAAGGCCGAAATCCGGTGGTTCATGGGCAGGCAGGCTCCTTTGCTCCATCCTGCCGGCTGACGGGGGCTGGGACCGAGTCCTACAGCTGCCGCGCCAGCAATACCGCCCCTTCGGCCGGACTGCCCAGCGGCTGGATGACCCGAGAGCCGGGCGCCTCCTGGGGTACGGCGGCGGCAAAAGCCTCGCTAAGAGGCCGGCAGTTTGTGAGGACACCGCCCACCGCCGCCACGGGGGCACCGGGCACGTCCAGCCGGCGCAGCACCGCAGCGGCCAGCCGTGCCAGGCTGCGGCCCGCTGCTGACAGTATTTCCAAAGCGACGGCATCTCCCTCGTCGGCCGCTTCGGAAACCAGAGGAGCCAACGATGCCATGAGGCCCCGTGCCGCGGCCACGTCGGCGTAGATCCGGGGCACCGCCTCATCGGGAGAGGTGAGCCCCCAGGCCGCGCAGACCCGCTCCCGGAGAACCGTCTCCGGGCCGGTGCCGTCGTAGGCGGCCAGGGCGGCCTTTAGGGCGCTGCGGCCCAGGTCCAGCCCGCTGCCCTCGTCGCCCAGCAGCCAGCCCCAGCCGCCGGCTCGCAGCGTCTCTCCCCGGCTGTTGAGCCCAAAGGCGATGGAGCCGGTACCGGCGATAACGATGACTCCAGGCTGGCCGCCCAGGGCGCCGGCTAGGGCGATGCGGGCATCCGGGACCACCTGCACCCGCGCCGCCGGTGGAAAGGAAAGGGCCGCTGCTACCTCCGCCTGCTCTTTCGGACGGCCAGCTCCCGCAAGTCCGATGCAGACCGCCGCCACGTCGCCCATGGAGCGTCCTGCCTCCTCCAGGGCCCGCTCTGCGGCGGCCATCACCGCTGCGGCTGCTGCCCCTGTTCCCACTGCCAGGCAGTTGGACGGACCTGCCAGGCCCTGTCCGAGAATGTTCCCATCCTGATCCGCCACCAGGCAGCGAGTCTGGGTTCCCCCACCGTCGATTCCCAGGTATAGGCCCATGCTGTCCACCCCGTGCTCGAGTTTTGAGTTGTGAGTATGAGTTGTGAGTTTAAGTCAGCTGCGTGTTGGACCTCACACTCAAACTCATAACTCACACTCATAACTCACACTTTCTCTGGGGCGGGGGCAGGGTTCCTGCCGGTGCTGTTGTATCTTTCCTTGATTGCTGAATCTCAGAGGGGGTAGTTGTGTGGAAGTGATTCCGGAATCCAACGGCCTGGCTGCCACCCGGTGGGCGGGCGGGCTGCGCCCAGGAAGCCCGAGGGAGGCGGGCCTGGACCCTGACCGCCTGGAGCAGGCCTTCAGCGTTCTGCGTGCAGAGATTGCTGCAGGGCTGCTGCCCGGGGCGGTGGCAGTAATCGCCCGGGGCGGGGTAGTGGCTGCACACCGAGCCCTGGGCTGGCGCCAGCTGCAGCCGGAGCCCCGTCCCATGGAGCCAGACACCCTCTTTGACCTCGCCTCCCTGACCAAGGTAGTGGCCACGCTCCCCGCCGTACTCACCCTGCTGGAGCAGGGCGCCCTCCGGCTGGACGACCCGGTCTGCCGCTTCTTCCCCACTTTCAGCGGCGGGGGGCGGGAAGAGGTAACCATCCGCCACCTGCTGACCCACACCAGCGGTCTCGCCGCTGACCTGCGCCTCTGGGAAGTGCCGGGCACCCGAGAAGACCGCATCGCCCACGTGCTGGCCCAGCCGCTGGAGGCACCCCCCGGTTCGCGGGTAGTCTACTCGGATCTTGGCTTTATCATCCTGGGGGAACTGGTCTCCCTGGTATCCGGCCAGCCCCTGGATCAGTATGTCCGCCGGGCGGTGATCGAGCCCCTGGGCATGGAGCAGACCGGCTACCGCCCGCCGGCTTCGCTGCGGGATCGCTGCGCCGCCACCGAGTACCGGGACTATCTGGGCCGCTGGCAGTGCGGCGAGGTCCACGACGAGAAGGCCGCCTCCCTGGGCGGGGTGGCCGGGCACGCCGGGCTCTTTTCCACCGCACCGGACGTAGCAGCCTACGGCCAGATGTGGCTTACCGGCGGCCCCCTCTCCCGGGCCACAGTGGCCGCTGCCACCCGGAATCAGACCGGCAGCCTGGAAGAGGGCAGGGGATTGGGCTGGATCGTCAGCCGTCCCGGCGACACACACCTGAGCTGCGGCGACCTCTTTGCTCCGGGCTCCTTCGGCCACACCGGCTTTACCGGCACCAGCCTCTGGATCGACCCAGCTCGCGAGCTCGTGGTAGTGCTGCTCACCAACCGGGTCCACCTGGGGCGGCAGCAGCACATCATCCGGCTCCGGCCCCGGTTCCATAACGCAGTTGCCGCGGCGCTCATTTAGCGCCGCGGCTCCTCTTTTACCCTCGCTGCAGAATCCCCGTGTCGTGAACCACCCGGCCCTGCACCACTGTAGCCAGCACGCCAAGCTGCCGGTCCAGCAGCACCAGGTCTGCATCCAGTCCGGGGGCCAAGCGCCCCTTCCGGTCCGCCAGACCATGGAGCCGGGCCGGATGCAGGGTCGCCATCGCCACTGCCGTGGGCAGGTCGACGCCCACCAGATTGACCATGTTCCGAACCGCCCGGTCCATGGTGAGCACTGATCCAGCCAGAGCTCCGTCCTCCAGCCGGGCCTCGCCACTCCGGACGATGGTTTTCAGCTTTCCGAGGTAATACTCACCGTCGGGCATGCCGGCGGCCTCCATGGCATCCGTCACCAGCAGGACGTTCTCCGCTCCCCGGGCCCGCACCGCCAAAGCCATGGAAGCCGGGTGAACGTGGACCCCGTCTGCGATCAGCTCCACAGTCATCCCCGGCAGTGTGAGGGCGCCCCCTACGGTGCCCGGCTCCCGGTGGTGGAGCCCACGCATCGCGTTGAACAGGTGGGTGGCATGGCGGAGCCCCGCCTCACGGGCGGCTTTCAGCTGCTCGTAGGTGCAGTCCGTATGCCCCGCGCTCACCACCGCCCCCCGCTGGATCAGGTGCCGAATGGCCTCCAGCGCCCCGTCGGCTTCAGGGGCCAGGGTGACATGCCACCGGTCGCCGGGACGGCCCTCCGCCATCCAGCGGTCGATCTCCGCCACGCTGGGCGCTCTTACGTAGCGGGGGTCCTGGGCGCCCTTGTACTTCAAGTTGACGTAAGGGCCCTCTATATGAAAGCCCAGAATCTGGGCGCCAGGGTTCTCGGCTGCCTTGACCGCGCGAATGGCGGACAGGATCTCCTCCTCCGGTGCAGTCAAAGTAGTGGCAAACATCCCCGTGGTGCCGTACCGGGCATGGGTAGCAGAGATCACCGCCACCTTCTCCGGGTCGCCATCCATGAAGTCCGCCCCGCCGCCGCCGTGAACGTGGATGTCGATGAAACCGGGTGCGATGTACCCGTCCACCTGCACCATCTCCCCGGCGCTGTGGTCCGGCCCCGCCTCCTGCTCCAGATCCCATACGCCGGCAATGCGGCCCTCTGCCACCTCCAGCAGCCCGTCTGCCACAATCCGGTCAGGCAGCACCAGGGCTCCCCGCAGCCAGCGAGGCGCGCCCGGGGCTGCGCTGGTGCGTTTCTGCTCCGCCATCGCATCGTCTCCTCCCACGGCCCGTCTTTCCAGGACCAATACTCCGTGTTTCGACTGACATCACAAAATAGCGCTTTCCGTCGAACGATTCCCTCTGCTGCTACGTATTAGGGGATGATAACGAGTGCACACCTCCGCAGGAGGGGGACTGGGTATGGTGATGATTGGCCGAACCCTGGAACAGTTCGTGGTCCGGCTCAAGGGGAAAGAACAGCACCCCTCTGACCAGGAGCTCATGCAGGACGTCCTGCGCCGCATCCGGGCGGCAGAACTGCAGCTCCAGGAGGCAACATCGCTGGAAGAGTTGGATATCGCCCGCACTACTCTTCAATCCGCCCAGGCCGAACTGCAGCAGCTGGTCCGAAAGTCGAAGCGCGACCGGGGCATAACCCTCCGGCCCATCGCCGAAACGGAAGAGATGCACCGGAATCTGCGGGACTTCCTCAACCGGCGATCGGAAACGCTTCGCCTGCCTGCCCGGAAACGGACCGGCACCGGAACCGCATGAAGTAACGCAAAGGGCTGCTGAGTCAGCCCGGCTCCACCGCCGGCAGAGACGGAGGCTGTTCGGAAGATGGCCTCCGTCTTGCTGTCCGCTTCTGGTGCTCCAGCGCCAGCATGGCCAGCCGGGCAGCGCCCACCACGCCGGCCCGGGGGCCGCAGTGGGCCCGCTTCAGCCGCACGGTGAGGGAGCGGGCCCGGCACTCCCGGTTTACCGCCTCCATCAGCCGCTCCCACCAGTACCCCAGCCGGACGATGCCGCCGCCGATTACGATAATCTGCGGATCGTACACGTTCTGCAGGTTGACCAGGAAGAGGGCCAAATCGCCGGTGAAGCGTTCGACGCCCCGCCGGGCCGCCTCACGCCGGGCCGAAGGCCCCCGCTGAGCGGCGCCCAGCACGTCTCGAATGCCCCGGAAGGGCTCCACCCGCTGCTTCTCCCGCTCTGCCGCCTGGTTGGCCTGGCGGGTGAGCGCCTTGGCCGAAACATACTGCTCGGCGCAGCCGGTGCCGCCGCAGGGGCAGGCCAGGCCGTGGGGGTAGAGCGCCATGTGGCCCACTTCCCCCGCACCCCAGCGGGCGCCCCGCCAGAGCTTTCCACCGATTACCATCGCACCGCCCACGCCGGTGCCGATGGTCAACATCAGGTAGTCTGCCGTACCCCTGGCCGATCCGATCCACCCTTCTGCCAGGGCCGCTGCATTCACGTCGTTGTCCACCACCACCGGCAGGGCCAGCCGCCGGGAAAGCTCCGGCCCCAGGGGGGTGCCGGTCCAGCCCGGCAGGTTCTCGCTGGCAAAGATCACCACGCCCCGCCGGTGGTCGATGCGTCCCGCGGAACCGACGCCGCACATCACCACCGGCCGGTCTGCCTGTCGAAGCAGGAACTGGGCCGTCTCCTCCACCCGGTCGAGGACCGCTGTGGCCCCTTCAAAGGCCCGCGTCGGCGTTTCGCGGTGTGCCACGATGTTTCCCTGCCGGTCCACCAGCGCTGCCTTGATACCCGTGCCGCCGATGTCGATGCCTAAGAAGAGCACAGCGGGTCACCTCCTTCTTCCTGTACCTTTCCCCAGGGGCGCCCAGGTTCCTTCCGTCCAATGTACCCAAAAGCGGCATCCCCTCCAGCTCGTAACGGGTCCGGCTGCTTTCCCCAACACTGGAAAGGGAACCGGCGCCGGCAGGCGGACAGTTTCCGACGGTGCGTTCGCCTATTTAAGCAAAATCCACAGAGATATCCACAGCCTCCACAGGTTATACACAGGTAGCGGGGGGTTGCCAACAGGTTCATCCCCATCTTCCTAACAGGTTGCCCACAGGGGGAGCATCTGCCAGTTTCCAGCCGGCAGCCACAAGGTTCGCTGGTAGAGCCGGCGGAAGCCCAGCCTGTCCACACACAGGTGCTCCACCGGTGATCCCACTTCCGTCTGCAGAATTGCCTGACGGCAGCCGGCAGCAGCCGCCCAATCAAGCCGGTAGAGCATCGTGGCCCGCTCTACGCCCCGCCGCCGGCAGGCAGGCAGTACAGCACCACAGTACAGGCCTGCCGTAGATCCCTGCATCCAAGCCAACCCCGTGCCTGCGGGCGCACCGCCCAGGTATGCCAGGCAGAGCAGGGCACGGCAGCCCTCGCCGGGCGACGCGGCCAGGCCGGCCCACGCCCGGCTGATGCTGTGCGCACGCAGCGGTTCTGTCCCATAGGCGGCTGCCAGCGTCTCGATCCACAGTTCCGGCTGGGCGGGATCCACCTCCCGGACCTCTACATCCGTACTGACAGAAGCCTGCGGCAGAGGCAGGTCGCAGCCCAGAACCACCTGCCGCACAGCGGGCCGCCAGCCCCGGTCCATCAGCACCCCGGTCAGGGCTGGCAGATCGCCGGCATCCGGTGAGAGGAAGAGCGCTGGCGGCTCACCATAGGCCGCCAGCAGTGCTTCGCCCGCTTCCAAGAATGCGGCGAGCCGGTCTGCCGGGCAGTCGCGCGGCAGCAGGCAGTTGACGAACGCACCGGACATATGGGGAGAAGAGAGCACCAGCCCGCCGGTCAGCCGGGTCACCCGGCTGCCGCCAACCCCGGCCATGCAGGCCAGCCAGTGGTTTTCACAGCTGCGGCAGGGCTCCATCTCCGCACCTCCTCAGACGCATATCGCCGGCGGCCCGCGGGTCGCGCGGCAACGGCCGGGACCGCGCTCCCGGCCGTTCTCACGTGATGACACCAGGAGCCTGCCAAACGGCTCCTCCTACAAAGCATAGCATGCGGCAGCGTGCTCCGCTCCCACCGGCGCCAGGGCCGGCCGCTCCTGCCGGCAGCGCTCCGTGGCAACAGGGCAGTGGGCGGCCCAAGGGCATCCCCGGAACTCACGCCCGACCAGGTCATCTTCCGGTACGGCCTGTGCGGCATCCAGCCCCAGAAAGTAGCGGCTGTACGGGTGTTTGGCCGCTCCGAAGATCTCATCCGCCGGCCCCACCTCAAAGAGGCGCCCGGCATACATGACAGCCACCCGGTGGGCCATGCGGCGAATGACAGGGAACTCCTGCGAGATGATGATGTAGCTCAGGTTCGATTCCCGCTGGGCCCGCTGAAGCAGGCGAATCAGCGTCATCTTGAGCTGGGGGTCGACGCCGCTTACCGGTTCGTCCGCCGCCACAAGAATCGGATTGAGAAGCAGTGCCCGGGCAATAGCCACCCGCTGCCGCTCGCCTCCCGACATCTGCTCGGGCGTACGATCAAGGAAATCCGCAGGCAGTTCGACCCGCTGGAGGGCGCCGGCCATACGGCCTTCGGCGTCCGGCACGCCGTGCCGCCGCAGGAGGTCGCCAAACTGGCGCCGCACCGTCTGATCCAGCTCCAGGCTGTCGCGGGCATCCTGCCGGACCAGGCCCAGACGGCGGTTCCACCGGCGGCGCTCCTCGCCCTTTACTTTGGTAACATCCTTCCCCTCCACCAGGATGCGGCCCCGGTCCAGGGGGCGTCTCAGCGTAACGGCTTCCGCCAACGTGGATTTGCCGCCGCCGCTGCCGCCCACGATCCCCAGGGTCTCGCCCCGGCGGAGCGACAGCGAGACGCCGTCCACGGCCCGGACGGGTTTGGCGCCCCAGAGGCCGAAGGGTCCCGTTGGATCGGTGTGTCTAATTACAACAGCATCGTGCAGTTCAAGTACGAAATTGTCCACGGGGATGTGGCCTCCCATGTTCTGGCGAATCGGTACGGGCTTCTCCCTTCAGCAGGCGCTTTCCTGCTGAAAGTGGGTGGCTTACAGCGTGCGGAAGGGATTCCCGCCGGCCTGAGCCTCCAGCACCTCAGCGGCAAGGCCCTCCTCATCCAGTCTGCGCCGCAGGTAAGCAGCAAGCGGCTTGACTACGATGCGCTCCGAAGAGTAGTGGCCGATGTCGATGACGCCCAGGCCGCTGTCCACCGCGTCCATGGCGTCGTGATACTTCACGTCGCCGGTCACCAGCACGTCGGCTCCCTTCCGGGCCGCGGACCGCACCAGACTGCCCCCAGCACCGGCTCCCACCGCGGCAGTGGCCACCGGCTTCGCCGGGTCGCCCACCACAGTCACATGGGTGAGGCCCAACTCGGCTTTGAGCCGTTCTGCCAGTGCGCCCAGGGTAGTGGGCGCCGCCAGCGGGCCGATGCGGCCGTGGCCGCGCGGTTTACCCGGATTGGCCAGGGGATACAGGTCGTAGGCCACCTCTTCGTACGGATGGGCGGCGATCATCGCCTGCACCACCGCCCGTGCCTTGCGCTCGGGCAGAATCGTCTCCAGCCGGTACTCGTCTGCGTACTCCAGCTTCCCCTGCTGGCCCAAAAACGGGTTGGTCCCCTCCAGAGGCAGGAAGGTGCCGGTGCCTGGCGCCTGGAAGGTGCAGTGGCTGTAGTTGCCGATGTGGCCGGCACCAGCCTCCGCCAGGGCCTGCCGGACAGCCTCCTCGTACCCCCGGGGGACGAAGACGACCAGCTTCAGGTAGCCTTCCTGACCGGCGGGCTCCAGCACCTCCCACTCCCGGATGCCCACCAGGGCGGCCAGCGTGTCGTTGGTGCCGCCCGGAGCCTGGTCCAGGTTGGTGTGGGCAGCATACAGGCCGACGTCCGCCTTGATGAGGCGCGCCAGCCGGGCTCCCGCGGGCGTGTCCAGCCTGATGGCCTTAAGGGGCCGGAAAATGGCCGGGTGGTGCACCACAATCAGCCCGGCGCGGGCCTGAAGCGCCTCTTCCACCACGCTGCCCGTAAGCTCCAGCGCCACCAGCAGCCGCTCCACGGGCGTGGCGGGATCGCCCACCTGCAGACCGACGTTATCCCAAGACTCCGCCCAAACAGGGGGCGCCAGCTCTTCCATAAAGGAAACGATCTTACCGATGGTCACCTTCGGCATCTAGCAGTACCTCCTCCAGGAGCCTGATCTGCCGCCGCAGTTCCCCGGCCCGCACCCGGCCCTCGGGCCGCTGGGTCCGCTCCGCCCCTGCCAGGGCCGTGCGGGCCTGGTTCAGAAGCCGCTCAACATATTCTTTCAGCAGCGGGTCGCCCTGCCGCCGAAGGCAGGGTCCCACCAGACGCTCCCCTTCCGAAAGCTCCATGGCGCCGGGCTCCGCCGCCATGACTACATAGTAGTGGCGCCCTTCGACGGCCAGCCGCTCGGCCACCAGCCGCCAGCCGTTTTCTGCGAGCCACGCGCGCACCGGCTCGCCGGTGCCCATGGGCTGCAGAACCAGCCGGCGAACCCCTTCCAGGGAGCCCTCGTCCAAGATGGCTGCCACCAGCCGCTCGCCCATGCCGCTGATAATCACTGTAGCCACCTCGCCCGGCCGCAGCACGGAGAGGCCTGGTCCCAGCCGCAGGTCGATCCGGTCCTCCAGCCCTTCCGCTGCCACCGTGCGCCGGGCGGCCTCCAGGGGACCGGGCTGCAGGTCTGAGGCGATGGCCCGGGGGATGTGCCCCTGCTGCACCAGGTAGGCGGGCACATACCCGTGGTCCGTGCCGATGTCCGCCGCCGGCAGACCCGGCAGCACAAGGCCGGCCACGGCAGCCAGGCGGGGTGTAAGGGTGATCAAAGCCGCTGCACCCCCGTTTGCCGGTATCCTCGTCCCATTATACCCGAACCGGCAAACCTGCCGGAACCCGCGCCAAAAGCGCCATCTCCGCCACCGTGGGGGAGAGGCGCTGCGCCCATCCGGGGTCAGAAGTTCGGCATCTCCTCGCCGGAGAGCACCCGCTGCTGCACTGCAACCACCGCTTCGGCATCGATGCGGTTTCGCAGCAGGTCAGCCAGCGCCAGGTCATCACCCCGGACCAGGAGCACCGCTTCCGTATCCGCCCCGCTGCCTGGTCTGCGCCGGCTCAACGGCAGAACCCGAAGCGACTCCGGAGTGCCCGGAACCTCGCCGTCCCAGATGGCCGCGTCGATCTCACGGGCCAGCAGCTTGGCTATGGCCTGGGGATAGGAGATCTCCACGATCTGCACCGCACGCCCCTGGCACTCGGCCAGGGCCAGCTGCACATGGTCGTGGGAGGTGGGGTCCACCCCCACCCGCATGCCGTCTGTAATGCCCGCTGTATCGCTCCGCACCAGGAGCACATGGTCGCCGACATAGGAGCCGGGCCCCAGGGAGAGCGCCAGGTGCAGATCGCCACCGGCTGCCTCCTTCTCCCAAGCCAGCCGCGACACAATGGCGAAGTCGCAGCGCCCCGTTCGGAGCAGGTTGGTGCGGTTCTTGCCGCCCCGCACCTGGGCCAGCACCAGGGTCAGCCCCGCTTGCTCGAAGGCGCGGGTGAGCCCTGTGGCCAGCCCCACAAAGCGAACCGAATAGGCCACCGGCATAACGCCGATGACCGTGGAAAGGCCTGCGCGGGCCAGGAGTTTTTCGTAATCCAACCGGCGGATGTAGGAGCCCAGCTTGCCCCTGGGCTCCAGTTCGACGGCACCTTCGTCGATCAGCACCTTCAGGGCGGACTGGATGGTACCCCGGCCGGTGCCGAACTCGGCAGCCAACTCGCCGACAGGCTTCAGCCGCGCACCGACGTTATACCCGGCCAGCCGCCGTGCCAGGGCTGCGGCCACCGATCCGTAGCGGTGGAGCACTGACATCGTCCTCCTCCGGATCGTTCCGATACTCAAACATTATAAGTTTACCAGAATCCCCCCGGGGTGCCCATGGACCCGGGGAATCTTTTTTGCCGCAAATATTCGTGCAAATAAATGACACAAAGGTCTTGCACGCCTGGAAAGGGATTCCGCCCCAGAAGCCGAAATGCCCATTGCGTACAGAAAGCTGTACAAACCCCTGCCAGATGCGAAATGGAGAGGATGAGGCGCCATGACGATTGCGCGAGAATCCCTGATTCGCCAGCTCCAGTCGCTGCTGGGGCCAGACCGGGTGCTGGCCAGCGGCATTCTGCCTGAGAAACGGGCCATAGATACCTGGCCGCTGCCCATCGTTCAGGTGGCAGTGGGTGGGCCCCAGCCTGCGCCGCCCATCTGCGTGCTGAGGCCCCGGAGCACAGATGAGGTCTCCAAAGCCCTGGCTCTGCTGCACAAGGAGCGGGTTCCCGTAGTCCCCTACGGCGGCGGCTCCAGCGTTACCGGCGGGGCGGCGGGCAGCCCGGAAAGCGTGGTTATCGACCTGGGGGCCATGAACCGGGTCCTCAACCTGGACAAGCAGAACCTGATGGTCACCGTCCAGGCAGGCATCTACCAGTCTCACCTGGAGGCGTGGCTGAACGAGCGGGGCTTCATCTCCGGCCACTACCCCCAGTCGATTGAACTGGCACAGGTGGGCGGCCTGGTGGCCACCCGGAGCGCCGGCCAGTTTTCCACCAAGTACGGCTGCATCGAGGACCTGGTGATGGGGCTGGAGGCGGTGCTGCCCACCGGCGAGGTGATTCGGATCAAGCCGGCGCCCCGCCGTTCCGCAGGGCCTGATCTCCGCCACCTCTGGCTGGGGTCGGAGGGCACCTTCGGCGTGATTACCGAGGTGACGCTCAAGATCTTCCCCAAGCCGGCCGACCGGTGGATGTTCGCCTACGCCGTGCCCACCATGGCAGAGGGCCTGGCCATTATCCAGCGCTTCATGCAGGAGGGCTGGCGGCCGGCGGTGGTCCGGCTCCACGATGCGGTGGAGGCCGGCCGGAGCTTCGCCCAGGCAGTGCAGAAGGGCGAGTCGATTCTGCTGCTGCTCTCGGAGGGGCCTGCCGGCTACGTGAAGGCCGAGAGCGAGGCACTGCACCGCATCGCCACCGAAGGCGGCGGCCGGCCGCTGGGTCCCAAGCCGGTGGAGGCATGGCTGAAGCACCGCAACGACGTGCAGGAGTTCTATGACTACACAGCCGCGGGCTACATCGTGGACACCATCGAGGTGGCCGCAGGGTGGTCAGAAATCGGGGCGATTTACGCCGAGGTGATGGATCGGGTGCGCCGGGAGGTGCCTGAACTGATACTCATCTGCGGCCACTCCTCCCACAGCTACCCCCAGGGCACCAATCTTTACTTTATCGTCGGCGCCAAGCCGCCCCGGGATCCGGAAGGGGTGGCACGGGTCTACTGGGCCATCTGGTCCCGGGTCATGGAGGTCACGCTGGCCCACGGCGGCACCATCAGCCACCACCACGGCATCGGCAGGGTACGCCGGGCCTGGATGTCGGACGAGCTGGGGAGCAGCCTCAGCCTGCTCGAGCGGATGAAGCATGCCCTGGATCCAGAGGGCCTGATGAACCCCGGCACACTGCTTCCGAATCAGGATGCTGCAAAGCCCCAGTAGGGAGGGCAGCAGGCGTTAGCCGCCTTCGAACGCCGGGCGGTCCTGGATTGCAGAAGGAGCGGATTGACCATGTCACAACATCTCTTCAGCCCTGCAGGACGGCAGGCAGCACTTGAGCGTATGGCACGTGAACAGTTCGACCTGCTGATCATCGGCGGCGGCATCACCGGCTCCACCCTGGCTCGCGATGCAGCGCTGCGGGGACTGCGGGTGGCTCTGGTGGAGAAGGAGGATTTCGGCTACGGCACGTCCAGCCGCTCCTCCAAGCTGATCCACGGCGGCATCCGCTATCTGGCCCAGGGCGACGTCCGGGTGACGCGGGAGTCTGCTGTGGAGCGGAAGGTGCTGCGCCGCATCGCCCCCCACCTGGTCCATCCTCTCCCCTTCGTCTTTCCGCTGTTTCAACGGGACAACACCCTGATCTACAGGGCTGGATTCAGACTTTTTGACTGGATGGCCGGCTCCACAGAGGCGGAGCGGCACCGGCTGCTGACGGCCCGGGAGGTGCTCGCAGTGGCGCCGCTCCTGGGCGGGCCGGTGGTCGGGGGCGTCATTTACGGCGAGTACATCACCGACGATGCCCGCTTTACCATGGAGAATGCCCTTTCGGCCGCGATACACGGTGCGGCGGTGGCTAACCACCTGCGCATGGCGGGCTTTATCTGGGAAGGCGGCCGGGTGGTGGGCGCCCGGGTGGAGGATACCCTCACGGGGGAGTCGTTCCCAGTAAGCGCCAAGGTAGTGGTAAACGCCACAGGCCCCTGGGCGGAGCAGACCCTGGCAGAGGCCAACCTGCGGGCGCCCAAACACCTGCTGATCAGCAAGGGGATTCACCTTCTCTTCCCTGCACGCCGCCTTCCCCTGGAGGGGGCTGTGGCTCTGCGGTCTCCCAGTGGAAAAGAGGGGTTCGCCATCCCCCGCTGGGATTACGTCTACGTGGGCACCACGGACGTGCCCCACGATGGACCCATCGACCGGCCCACTACGGACCGGGCAGCCCTGGAGCATGTACTGAGCATGGCCCAGGAGTGTTTCCCCGCCGCCAAGCTAACGGAGGCGGATATCCTGGGCACCTGGGCGGGGGTGCGGCCGCTGATTGCCGAAGGCAAGTCCGCACGGGAGACCTCCCGGCGGGACGAGATCTGGAAGATCGCCGACGGACTGCTCACCACAGCCGGCGGCAAGCTGACCACGGCCAGGCCCATGGCCTACCGGGTGATGGAGCATGTGGCCAGGGAACTCGGCCGGGACCTGGGCGATAACAGGCGAACGGCAGAGGATCTGCTGCCCAACGCCCAGCTGGACGGTCAGGCATTTGAGCACTTCCAGGAGGAGATGGCTGAAACCCTGAGGCGGCGGGGAGTGGCGCCGGAGGCCGCCAAGCGGATTACCTGGATGTACGGCGCTTCCGTGAAAGAGCTGCTCCGGTACGGAGATGAGGACCCAGCCTGGCTGACCCCGTTGGGCCCCAATGTGCCGGCTGTGCGGGGGGAAGTGCGCCTGGCAGTGGAGCATGAGATGGCTCTGACCCTGGAGGACTTCATGGATCGCCGGGCAGCGCTCCTGATCTTCAGCCCGGGCCATGGCCTGGCCGTGGCAGAAGGGGCGGCCCGAATTATGGGGGACCTGCTGGGCTGGGATGAGGCAGTGCGGAACCGGCAGGTAGAGGCGTACCGGGCCCAGGTCCGGAGGCATGATATCGCGGGAATCTAGGAGCCTGCCTGGGCAAAGGCCACTGGGCCTGCCAGCACTTGGCCGGGGCTACGGGGGCCGCCAACACTGAGCCTGCCAGAACTAGTCCTGGCGGCTGCGGCCTCCACCAATGGGGCAACTTTGGCGTATTGCTCTCCGGGTGGGCCCATCCAGGGGGGTATCTCGCCTTGTCAGCCCAGAAGATACAGAAAATTCACCAGCGCAGGGCGCCGATCTTACATTTCTTTCAGGCTTGGGCCTGGCTCACCTGAAAAAATGTAAGGACGGTCCCCTGGCAGCACTCGTTGGATGGGCCCCCGGGGGCGGATTTGCCCTGAACCGGGGGCCCGTCGCCCAGAAAGTACCCAGGGGGGGTAGGCCCAGAACGCAATGTTTCGCCCCGATCGGTCATTTTTTTCAGGCGATGGTGGGGAGCAACTGAAAAGAATGACCGAACGGGGCGTATAGCAAGCGAGATGTGCGAAAAAACCGCGAATCCCCAGGGACTGTTGTGCTGTCTCGTGGGGGTATCCCATGGGATCCCGGCCCTCCAAGGCTGCGGTTGAGAGCCCTCATACCGCCCTCCATAACCTGGTACGCGGCGATGACATCATACTCTGTCGGATACCTTAACTGAGCCTCCTGAAAGCGGCGTCATACTGGTCCATAACGGCCTCTAAGGCTTTGACCCAATCCTCAGTTGTGGTAGGTTCCGTCTTGCGTCGCCGCTCGATCACCGCCCGCAGCAGCCTTTCCAGTTCGGGCAGGGGCATAGACTCAAGAAGCTTTTCTATTTCCTTCTCATCCATGATCCGGCTCCCCTTTCGCATTCATTCTCACATACAGTCCACTCTTCGCAAACCCCGCCCCCTTCGCCACAGCTACACAGCAACGCCCCAGTGCCGAAAGCCCGGCGCTGGGGCGTTACCTTACCGCCGACCTGCAGGTCGATCCAGCTAGCCTGGAGAATGAAGTTGCCGAGTTTGACGTGGACGCCGATCTCAGGGAACTGCTTTTTGCTTATGCACTTTAGCAAACATACCACGGCCTGGTCAGGATGATGCTTATCTGTGATGCCCACCTGAAAACAGGCGATATCCAAACGGCGTCGAATACTGGTTTTTATTGGTGTCATCGAGAGACCCCGGCCAACCCCGGAGTCCCTCCGGTTGCGCGGTTTCAATCCCATTCTGGTTGGTCGGGGGAGGATATCTGTGAAATTAGGTAGGATGATTGTCTCGCTGGTTCTTGTCGCGTGTCTCATGCCGGCCGTGGCCCAGGCTCAGGAGCCCGGGGGAGTGCAGGTGATGCTGAACGGCCGGCCCGTCTCCTTTGAAGACGCACAGCCGCAGATCATCGCCGGCCGCACCATGGTGCCTTTCCGGCGGCTGGCAGACTCGCTGGGCGTCCAGGTAACCTGGGAACAGGAGACCCGGTCGATTGTGGCAGTGGGCCTGGGCAAGAACGTCCGCCTGGTCGTAGACAGCCCCGTGATGTGGGTGAACGGTCAGGCGAAGTACCTGGATGTTCCCGCCGCAAATCGTCGGCAGCCGCACCCTGGTCCCGCTCAGGGCCTTCAGCACGGCCTTTGGGGCTGATGTGGACTGGGATGGCGAGACGCGGACCGCCTATGTTGTATCGCCCGCCAGGGAGATCGAGAAGATCGGATTCTACGCTTTGGGCAGCTTCTCCCAGCGGCAGTTTGTCCCTCAGTTTGCGGAGATGATTTACGGTTGGGCTGCACTGGCCAGCGACGGAACCGTAGATCTGCGGAGCACAGAGTACTCCTGGCCGCTGCCGGCCGGTGAAATTACCGGTGAGCGACTGCTGGAGGAGGCCAGATCTGCCGGCGTACGCCGGGATTTGCTGATCACTGCGTTCCCTGACCGGTGCGATGTGGCCAACCTCCTGCAGGACTCCACCCTGATGGAACAGGCAGCAGATGAAATCACCCGCGTCGCTGTGGATCGGGGCTTTGACGGGGTCGTGCTGGACATGGAGGAACTGGCCAATGTGGCCGGCGATCCTGACACGAACCAGCAGATTCGAAACGGGTTCACGACTCTGGTAACCATGACCGCCCAGCGCCTGCACCGTCAGGGAAGAACATTAACAGTGGCAGTCCATCCAAGGAACAGCTGGTACCAGGGCTACGACTACCCCGCCTTGGCTGAGACGGCGGACCGGCTCCTGGTGATGGCCTATGACTATGTTCCCAGCGGAGAGGCGGAACCGCACGACCTGGTGGAGAATGCGGTTCGACTGGCCGTGGAACAGGTAGACCGGTCGAAGATCATCTTGGGACTGAGCGGCGAAGACGAAACAGCAGATTCGCTGGCAGCCAAGGCGAGGGTGGCCCGGCGCTATGGTTTGGCTGGGGTTGCATACTGGCGGCTGGGCGTCATGCCGGATGCGGAACGAACCGTTCGACAGCTCCAGGCAATTGAGGCGGGAATTTCGATTCCAGAACAGCAGCCATAGGAGCTATCCCTGTGGTCTGTCCAGACCGCGTCCCACGCTGCCCACCGCTCCCAGCCGCAGCACATGAAGGCCAGGGCCAACAGGCCCCCTCTGCAGTGAACGCCCCAGGGCCGAAAGTTCGGCGCTGGGGCGTTACATTTTGCTCGGATGTTTCGTTATAGGAGACAGCAGAAAGCATGCGCGGCCACCTATTTGCTGTGCCGGTCCAAGCGTGTGAGGAGGTCCGTGTCATGACGCCATCCGTTTTCCTGTGGGCCAATCCAGCGTTCGTCACCGTATGGCTGCTTTCGATCTGCACGCCTTCGCCATCCGAAGCTGACCTAACCGCCGGCCTGCAGGTCGATCCGGCCAGTCCGGAGCATGAAACTGCCGAGTTGGACGTGGACGCAGATCTGAGGGATCTGCTCTTCGCTTCAGCACGATAACGAGTAAAGCTGTTAAGCAGCGAGTGTTGTCTGCACGCTCGTTATACCAATCCAAGGAGGGGGCGCCGCCTCCAAATCACGATTGGCACGATACCAAAGACAGAAGATTTTATGTACCAAGTCTATACGCGAAATAGCCTTGATACCGACTCCGTTTCCAGCTATCCTCTAACAGCAGGAACTGGCTCCGCTCCTGGACATCATGCTTGGGGATGGTTGATGATAGACAGTAAGCACACGTTCGGTTTTCGGCGTATGTCCAGACGTAACTCCGTGTTTCTGGCAGCGTTTCTGGCCCTGGCCGCGTTCGTGTCCACCACTTGGCATGCACGGACGGCCCAGGCGGATGCCCTCACTGGCATAACTTATCTGGAAGTACCAGAGACGCACTGGGGTGGTCCCACTGTCGAATCACAGCTGGCAGTTCATTCTGTGCGCACCGAAGGAACTCGGGTGAAATTGAGTGGTCAGGTGAACTATGCCGGTGAACAGTATCCGGTGCAGATAGAGGGGCAGTTCTATGCCTCAAGGCTCGGATCCGGGGGAGATAAGGTAGCCAGTGCAAGCGATCGAACCGGCAATTTCCGAGTGATCCACTTTGCGCTTCGCCACAACCCGCCGTCGGAAGCGAGGTTATATAGTGCAGCTCCTGGCCCGATCCTGTATCTCTATTTGCAGCGTGAGGGCACCCGTGAAGTAACAGTCGTAGAGGCTTCCGTCAACGATTTGCGCAAGAGCAGTAGTCTAATGCAGTTGCTGCAAGGAAATGCCGAGGACGGGGACTTCGGGATAGACTACTGGCAGCCAAAGCTATTCCGCCCGGATAAATCTGCTGCGACGGAGGATGCGATCAGCATCCAAGCCGGGCAAGATACTGTTGTAGCAGAATACACCGAAGGCGTTTATTGGGTTGGAGACCATGACTGCTGGGTGCAGCCTTGGATTCGGTTCCAGGCCTCTGCAAGCGGGCCGTCTGACATTGGGAGAAGCAGCGCCCATTTCGCTCATAGGCTGGAGGTCCTGGACAAATGGACGGATTCCAATTGCGCCTTCTTCCAGATCGATGACTCTCCTTACGTATTAGGCAAGTACGCTGATCCGGTTTCGGTAAAAATCATGGCCTACAGCAACGGGTCTGACGAGGGAGACGTGCTGCTCAAGGGGCGTTACAACGGGTATTCTCAGCAGAAGACGCTTCTTGCCGACCGGGTTTCGACCAGCCTGGGCCTCGGTTTCGAGGCAGCCGCCATCAATTGGAGTCATCCGCTCTGCTGCTGGACAGATGTCGGGCAGGGCGAAGATTACATCTTTGGGACCGATTCCGGTGAGTGGGCGAAGTTGGCCGAATACACCTTTACCGATCGGTACCTGCCCGCTGAAGGAATGTACTTCCAGGTCACCGTACAAAACGCCTGGGGAACTGGCCCTCGCTCTGAGCGACATTTGACTGCTCGCTGGACGGTTCCCATCTACGCAGACTATGATGACCTTCTCCCCACTCTCTACTACCTCACGACAAAAACCTTAACGACCACCGTCCACTACTACGGCGGATAGCAGAACGTTCGTGCTATTAAAGCACCACCGGTGCCCACAGCGGGCACCGGTGGTGAAGTCGCGTAATGACATGAGCAGCGGTTAACGCCTCCAGAAGGGCATACCCCTGTTAGTCAGACTCGTCTCCCCACCCGCCCCCCATCCAGGCAGGGAACAGAAGACCAGTTTCAGCTAAGGAGATAGGGAGGTGTCACATTGTCTCCTTCAGCCAAGTGGTTATTGACCATCCTGATCTTCGGCCTGCTCCATCTCATGTTTCAGCTCCTTGTGATCGCAACGATGGATCCTGGTACGGTGGTTGCCGTTTTTCCCTTCGGCCATCGCAACCAGCGGGGAGTGGCTATCATCACTCTGGTAGAACTGTGCATCCTGGCCGTGGTGGCGCTCGCTTTCGTTATCCTGTTACATCGCAGTGGTGATGACTGAACCCACCGCATCCCCACCTGTGGCGAGAGTGGGCCGTGCGCAGCCGCCTCCGTTAATGCTTCCATAAGCGGGAGAAGAGGCCCCGCGGCTTTTGAGGCTCGTCGAACAGGATTCGAATTGCATTCCTGCTCTGATCCACCACAGAAGGAAGGTATTTAACGGGAAAGCGCTCCTGTGCATTAGATCCCACCGTGTCGCCGTCCTTCAGCACAGGCCCCTGCACGCACAGGTAATGGGCGATATCAAAAACATGCGCCAACAGCTGCTTCGGCGGCAGCGCGGCGGAGCCGCCTTCCACCTCCATCAAGCCGAAGGCGTCTAGCCCCTGAGTGGCCACAAAGGGAGCGCCATCGTACATGAACTTGTGGAAGCTGACCCAAAGCATGAGCGGAAGGCTTTCCGGCCATGCATCTGCCGCCAAGCGGCAGAACAGCTCCGTAGGCTGCACGACGCCCCCGTTCCCCCAATAAACGGCCAGGGCACCGGCTTCCATGGCCATGGCTGCGGCGAAGTGCGTCAGCATGAGGTGCCCGGGGATCGGGTCTGGCTCGCCGAGGAGGCCGATAACCAAATGCGCCTGGTGCTGGCGGCAGACGTCAGTCGCTTCCGGCCAGAGGTCGTTCTCAGCACAAGGCCCTTCCAACTCCGCCCAAGGAATCGGCATGGGCGTAAGGCATACCAGGACTGGGAAACCTTCAAAATAGTAGTTCTGTGCATGGATACCGTCTTCCGACGCGGCGGGAGCATCCCACGTCAACTGGCAGCCGCAGCCGATGATCTCCTGAAGGCGGGCCGCTACCCTTTCGGAGTCAGGTAAGGATGACCGCTCCTTCAGCAAGAGCATGCAGTGAATCGCCGGGTTCTGCTCGTCCATAAAGGTCCCTCCACAGGTTAACGCTTGAACAGGCGGGAGAAGAGGCCCCGAGACTGCTTGGGCTCTTCGAACAGGATCCGAATTACGGTCTCGTCCCGGTCCATTACAGAAGGAAGGTGCCGCACCAGGTGCCGCTCTTCGGCAGAGGCTCCTACCGTGTCGCCGTCCTTCAGCACAGGCCCCTGCAGGCACTGGTAATGGGCGGCACCATAGACATACTCCAACAGTTCCATCGGCTTCAGACTGGAGGAGCCGGCCTCCACTTCCATCAACCCGAAGGTGCGAAGCCCCCGGGTCGCCACAAAGGGGGTGCCCTCGTGCATGAACATATGGAAGTTGATCCAGAGCATGAGGGGGAGGTCTTCCGGCCCTGCTTCCGGCGCCCAGCGGCACAACCATTCCGCAGGCTGCACGACGCCTCCGTTATCCCAGTACAGCACAGCCAGGGCGTCGGTCTCCTGGGCCAGAGCAGCGGCGAAATGGGTAAGCATGAGGTGCCTGCGCAGCGGGTCTGGCTCGCCCTTCAGCCCCACAAGCAGATGCGTCCTGTGCTGAGCGCAGACCTCAGCCGCTTCCGGCCAGAGCCGGTTCTCAGCACAGGGCTCCGCCAACCTCTCCCAAGGAATCGGAATGGGCATGAGGGCCACCTTGGCTTCACGGCCGTCAAGGTAGTATGGCTGTAAGCAAACGCCGTCCTCATACTCCTTGGGCGCATCCCACCTCAGCTGGTACTTGCTGCTGCTGATGTCCTTCAGACGAGCTGCTACCCTTGCGGCGTCAGGCAGTGAAGCGTTCTCCTTCAACAAGAGCATGAAGACAAGCGCATTGCTCTGGTCATCCATGAGAGGGCCTCCGAAAAGTTTTGCGTCTTATTTCGTTTCATTCGAAACGGTCTCCTTCTTACTGCACTGTGCGGAACTCACATGCAGCACCGCATCAAATGCTGAGAGCGCCACAGCCAAGCCAGATGCACCGGGGAACCCCAGCCGGCCGTCTCAGCAGCGCTCCACAGGAAACCGCCTCCCTCTCCATGTCGTCTATACCGCGGGTAGACAAGCACCAGGAGGTGAGGCTCGTGATCCGCAGCATCGCAACAGCGCTCCTCGGCATTCTGCTGTCCGCCTGCACCGGGGTGCTCCAGGGGGCCACCTGGACACCGCCGTCTCTGCCAGAAAGCGTAGACAGCCGGCTCGTCCAGGCCAGCGACCAGTTCGGCATCTCGCTGCTGAAGTCGGTCTACGCCGCCAAACCCGGCGAGAACCTCTTCCTCTCCCCCACCAGCGCCTCCGTCATTCTCTCCCTGACCGCCAACGGCGCCCGGGGCGAAACCCAGCAGGAGATGCTGACCAGCCTGGGATACGCCCAGATGCCCCTCACCGAGGTCAACGAGGCCACCCGCGCGCTCCAGGGCCTACTGGCCAACCCTGACCCCAAGGTAGAGCTTTCCATCGCCAATGCCATCTGGTATCAGAAGGGCTTCGAGGTGGATCGTTCCTTCCGTACCGTAGCCGCCCAGCAGTACGGCGCCAGGATCGCCGAAACCACCTTCGGCCAGCCTGAGGCCGCCGCAGCCATCAACCGGTGGGTCTCCGATCAGACCCGGGGCCGCATTCCCAAACTGCTGGACGAGACTCGTCCCGACGACCGGATGGTGCTGGTCAACGCCATCTACTTCAAGGGCGCCTGGACGGAGCCGTTCAACAAGGACCGCACCCACGACCGTACGTTCTATAAGCTGGATGGCAGTGAGAAGCAGGTCCCCTTCATGCACAAGACTGATACCTACGGCTACCTGCGCCAGGAGGGCCTCACCGGGGTGCGCCTGCCTTATGGGAAGTCCGGCGATCTCAACCTCTACGTCTTCATGCCTGACCAGTGGGATGGCTTCATGGAGAGCCTGACCCCCGAGCAGTATCAGGAATGGATCACCACCATGGGCCAGCAAAGAATTCAACTGGCACTGCCCAAGGTGAAGCTCACCTGCCAGGCTGAGCTGGCAAATCCCCTGACTGAACTGGGCATGGGCCGGGTCTTCGACCCGAACCGGGCCGACTTCAGCGGGATTTTCACCAACAGCGAGCAGCTCTACATCAGCCGGGTGATCCAGAAGACCTTCCTGGAGATCAACGAGGAGGGGACCGAGGCAGCGGCTGCGACCGGCGTCATCATGGTGGGCACTGCCGCCCCTACCGCTGCGCCCCCTGAGGTGGTTCTGGACCATCCCTTCCTGCTCGCAATTCGGGATGACCGCACCGGCGTCACCCTCTTCATGGGAGCCGTGCTGGAACCGTAAAGACCATACAGACCGCAAGGAGCGGCGCCCTCATCGGGCCGCCGCTCCTTGTCGTTTGCCCTGCCTGGCCTGGCGATACAGCCGGTCCAGCCTCCTCCCCAGGGCCCGCCGTTCCCGGATAACCCGGGCTTCCGAGGCCCCATCCGGCCGGTGGTTCATCTGTGCGTGCAGCAGGGCCGCAAAGGTGGAGACTTCGGTCTTTACCCGCTCGATCTCCGTCTCCTTGTCAAAGGTGAGGCAGAGGTAGCGGACCTGATACAGGTCGCTGAGTTCCTTGTAGGCGTCCTTCGCGATCCCTTCTGGCATGCACTTGAAGGGATAGACGTGGATGATGCCGTCGCATCCCTGCTCTACCAGGGTGCGGGCGGCAGCTACCCCCGGCATCCCTTCGCCGCCCACTTCCCACTCCATCAGGGGACGGGCCTTCAGGTCGTAGGGGATCTGCTTCAAGAGCTCAATCCCCCGCTCCGCCAGCCAGTCGAGCCCTGGCTTCAGCCACCAGCGGTCAGCCAGCGTGCGCCGCCGGAACTCCCGCAGGGTGCGGAGGATGAAGTGGCTGATGCTGATCCCTTCCACCACTTCGATGCCCGCCTCGCCCAGCAGTTTCTCGATGACCCCCCGGTTGGCAAAGGAGGTGAGCAGCACGTAGATCTCCCCCACGGCAGCCACCCGGGGTTTGGGCAGCCGGTCTTGGGGAACGGCCTCCAAGTGCGCCAGGCAGCGCTTCAGCGCCCGGCGGATCGCCCGGGGCGTATGGGCCTCCCGCAGCATCGCCACGCATTCCCGGTACGCCTGGGTGGTGCTCCCCTTCTCCAGCTCATGGGCCCGAACCAGCAGGGATCTGGCCCGCACCGCCTCTGCAGCCTTCAGCTTGCCCCAGATGGGCGCCAGCTTGGCCCGGACGATCCGCTCAAACCGAAGCTGCATCCGCAGCCGCTGCAGCGCGCTCATCTGCGCCCAGGCGCCGCTGAACCGGGCCTCCAGGTAGTCCACCACGGGGGTCAGCCGCTGGGTATCGCCCAGGCGGGCCAGGTGCCGGAATACCCGGATGGGGTTTTCAAAACCCATGGTGAGCAGCTCCACCGTGTGCCCGTCGGTCAGTTCAGGTGCCAGGTCTGCTGCCAAATGCTGCCGCTGGGCGATGGAGTACCAGCCAAAGGTGCAGGGCCCGTCAGCCTGCAGCATCAGGGCGAAGATGCGCCGGGGCTCCACCGGCCTCCCTTCCCGGGCGGCCTCCTCCCGCAGGTGCCGGACGGCATCCATGACCGTCTGCATCAGGCTCCCGGTGGAGCAGGCGAAGGGTGAGCAGGACTCGGTGTACCGTTTGGCCCCCAGTGCGATTGTGCTCCCATCGATGGGCTTGGGCGGAAAGATGTACTCCTCGAGCCCCAACTGCACAAAGAGTTCCTCGAGAAGCAGGTTCAGCTCTTCCCCCATGTAGGGCCAGACGAACAGCGGGCGCCGCTCCTCCGGCAGCGGTTCCGCGGCGGCAGCGGTCTCCTCCTCCGCCCGCTTACGCTGTACGGCCGCGAGACGGCGGTCCCGCTCTCGTTCCAGAAAGCCATAGATTGTTTCGAACCGGGTCTGGAAGCCAGCGGTGCCCACTGTCTCATCAAACCGAAAGGTCCAGGCGGGCTTCCCCTTGCTCCGGGCGTAGTCGGCCAGGAAGTCCACCTGAAACGCATCCGGATGGCAGCCGAAGGCCCCCAGGCTGATAAAGCCATCCACCTTATCCGCCGCCCAGTCGATGAAGGCCTGTCCCTCCCGGTGGGTGTCGTAGTAGCCCGGTACAGCCCGGTAATACGGCTCCAGCTCGGCCCACGGCACATCCGCCGCCGTCAGCACCACTGCGCCGGCCCGGGTGAACCAGGGCTTCAGATCGGCAGACAGCGCCGGATCATCGATCAGGTAGCGGCGGCCCACCAGCCCCAGCCGGGGCCGGCTCTCGTCTGCCAGCTTCTCCTTCAGGTTGGCCCCCGGATGCGCTGCCACCTCTTCCCAGGCCCGGTTGAAGGCAGTCTCCACGTGGTGCACGTGCGGCGCCCACAGCTTTCTGAGATTCGCCGGCAGGAAGAAGCCCAGGCGCGTCCGCCCCGGCAGCCCCAGCAGTTCAGCGTACACTTCGTAGGCGACGTTCCGCAGGGCGGTCCGGTCAGGCGACTGCACGTTGGGACAGATCATCCGGGGCAGGGAACGAATCCCGCCATCCGACAGCCCCTCCAGGTACTTCACCATGCCCCCCAGCGATCGGATGGCCGTGCCGCCGACGTCCCGGTACTTGCTGCAGGTGGATGCACCGGCGTGATCCGTCCAGACGTTGGGGGCAAGGATCGCATCCAGATCCGGATGCTTCTGCGTGAGATGATGGACATGGCCCACGTAAACCCGGAGGGGAAAGCAGTAGTCCGAGCTGGTCAGCGATGTGCCGGCATCGACGATGGGTGCTGTGCTCCGCCGGCTGACCACCACTTCGCACCCCGTGAGCTGCAGGAACCGGTGCAGCACCTGAACAGAGTGGTAGTGGCCGATGTAGGCCAGCACCAGCCCCACCTTGGGCCAGCGGGTAAGGCCCGGGGGCATGGGTGCGGCTGCCTGTGCCGTCATGCATGGATCACCTCGCTCATCTCGCCGATCAGGCTGGCCATGTGCCGCCGCTCCGCCTCACTGGCTGCCATCCCGTCAAACAGGCCCAGCGTGCAGTCGATGGAGCGGTAGCCGGCGATGGGCCGTCCGTCCTCCAGCAAAACCACCACGCCGCTGCAGGTGCGGTGGCACCGGGGATGGCGGCACTGGGTGGTCACCGTCCGGTAAGTCGCCGCTGCGATCCGGTCAAATCCCTTGAAGGCAGAGTCGTACCCCTGCTCGTACATCCCCTTGGTCAGCAGGGCCGCACCCAGGGCGCCGGCGCCCACCACCTGGCGGCTGTCTTCCGCCACCAGGAACTCGTCCGGCCCCAGGCCCAGGGCCTGCCGGAAGGCCTCCTGCACCGCCCGGTTCAAAAAGACACCGCCCTGGGCCACGATGGGCACCCGCAGCGTGCGGCCCCGCCCCACGTCGCTGAAGTAGGTGCGGCAGATGGCGTGGGCGACGCCGAGGAGTAGATCCGGCGTGCCAAAGCCCAGGCGGGATTTATGGACGACATCCGACTCGCCAAACACCGCGCATCGCCCGGCGATGCGGGCTGGATTGGCGGCTGAGAGAGCCACCTCAGCGTACTGCTCGATTGGAATATGAAAGCGGCGGGCCACGGCCTCCAGGAAGGCCCCTGTGCCGGCCGCACACTTGTCGTTCATGGCAAAGTCCAGCCCGCTGGGCGCCAGGGTGATGATCTTCGCGTCGTTGCCGCCGATGTCGATTACCGTTCCCACGTCCGGCACCCAGTGGCTGGCCCAGGCGTAGTGGGCGAGAATCTCCGTGCTCCGCAGGTCCGCCGTCTCCCGCTCCCGGGTGGTGATGATGTCCCGGAACAGCTCGCCCGCACTGCCGGTGGTCCCCACGCCTCCGAGCTCTGCGCCAGGCGGCAGGTGCTGCCGGAGCCGCCTCAGGGCGGTCAGGCAGGCCTGGATGGCATCGCCGCCAGTGCTCAGAGTCCCTACTGCCACCACGTCAACGTCTTCCCCCCGGCTGTGGAGCAGTGCGTATTTCGTCCCCCGGGAGCCCCCGTCCAGCCCGGCAAAGTAGAGGCCGGCCGAGCTGCGGCGCCAGCGAGTGCGGGCGGGCCCCGTCAGCCCGACCAGTTTGGGATGCCGGTCTGCGGCCAGCCGCTCCCGCAGCACCGGTACGTTGAGCGCCCCCACGGACTGGGGCTCGTCCCGCACGTTGCGGGGGTTCTGGCTCCCCTCACACCTCCCGCCGGCTGTCTCCAAGACGACGATCTCGTCCTCCCAGATCACCCGGGGCTGCGTGAGCTCGCATGCGTTGGCGCAGCCGTGGCAGTAGCAGATGCGGCTCTCCATCTGAAGCGCGGCAAAGTCCGGCTGAAACTGCGTGGCTCTTGGGGTGGCCCCACCGGCTGAGGTCTCCTCCCCCAGAATGTGCTGCCGGGCCAGCACCGCCATACCCAGGGCGCCCACCACCCCGTGCATGGGCGGCACCACCACCGGCAGCCCCAGCTGCTGCTCAAATGCCACCCGCACCCCTTCGTTGTAGGCGACGCCGCCTTGAAACAGCACGGGCCCCCGCACCGATCCCTCGGGCACCACGCTGCGGAGGTAGTTGCGCACAAGCGCCTGGCAGATACCCATAAGCCGGTCCGGCAGGGGAACCCCCTTCTGGGTCAGGTGGCGGAAATCCCGCCGGGCAAAAACTGTGCAGGTGGAATCGATCTCAGCCGGGTTGGCGCTCTGCAGCGCCAGCGGGCCGAACTCGGAGACGTGCAGGCCCGCCTCGTCGGCGATCTGCTTCAGGAACTCCCCCGTGCCGGCAGAACAGATGGTGTTCATTTGAAAGAAACTGGGGAGGCCCTCGGGCCCGAAGTGGATCACCTTGGAGTCCTGCCCGCCGATCTCCAGCAGCGTGCCCACCGTGCGCACAGGTTCACCGGAAGGGGTGCGTACCAGGCCCAGGCGGATGAGATGCATCACACCGGTGGCGTGTGCGACGATCTCCGTCCGGCTGAGGTCGGCGCCGATCAAGCTGCGGGTGAGTTCCCGCCCACTGCCGGTGGTGCCCACCCCGGCTACCTTCCAGTCCCCCGCGGCGAGGAACCGGGAGAGGGCCTCCTGCAGGGCTTTCAGGGGCGTTTCGAAGGCATCGTGGCGGAGATAGATGGGCTCCCCCACAGGGCGTCCGGTGCCGTCCACACCGGCTACCTTGACTGTGGTCGACCCAACGTCGATGCCCAGGTAGACGTCTTGCTTCACGCTTGGAACCCCTTCGCACACCAGAGTCTGTGGCAAGTATCCCCTGCGATTCCAGCAATCATGCGGGGCCCGCAGAACACAAAAGTGGGGCTGTGCCCGCAGAGCAAAGTGCTCTGCAGGGCCAGCCCCGTTCCAGCTCGTTGCCACTCTTTCAAGCAGCCGCTTTCACAGCATGATGAGTGCGAGGATCGCGATCCAGACGATGGATACGACGCCTTCCACCAGCGTACCGACCGTCTGCGCCCGGTAGGCCGTAGACACCTCCATATTCGAGAGCTGCGACACCACCCAGAAGAAGCTGTCGTTGGCATGGGAGACCACCATCGCTCCGGCGCCCACAGCCAGGGTGACCAGCACCCGCCCCAGTTCGCTGTCGAACCCGAGGGAGCCGAGCATGGGCGCTACGATAGCCGACGAGGTCACCAGAGCCACGGTGAAGGAGCCCTGCGCCGTCTTCAGGGCGGCCGCGATGATGAAGGGGAGGAAGATGCCCAGGTTCTGCTGGGCCAGGGTCTCACCGAGGTAGGAGGAAATCGGGGTGGCCTGCAGCATTGCACCCAGCGACCCGCCAACGCAGGTCACAACGAGGATTACGGCTGCATCTTTCAGCCCCGCGCCGATCCAGTCACTGAGGGCCCGCTGATCGATCTTCTCCACCAGGAACAAGCAGAGCCCCACGCCGATCAGGAGCGCAGTCACCGGCGTACCCACGAATGTTGAGGGCGGTCTTGAGTGCGCCCTTACCCAGCGGCTCCGTGGGGAAGTTCGCCACCGAGGCGAGGCCAATCAGCACGATGGGCACCTCACCAGGGGCGTAAACGCCGCCACCGGGCTGGGCAGTCTGCCGTACTGCGCCTTCATCTCTTCCCAGGTGAGGCTGGGATCCTTCGGGTCGTCCTTGTCCTCTTGCCTAAAGTTGCTGAACCGCTGCGCCCGGAGGTAGCCTGCGATGGTTCCCGGAATGTCCGCAACAAGCTGCCGCCAGCGGTCCCGGTGTGGGAGGCACCATTACATGCGTGGCGTAGAGCCCGGGGGAAAGGCAACCGCCAGCGTTACCAGCGAGATTCCGGACCGGCGGCCAGCGCCTTGCTCAGGGATGAGAGAATTACAAAGCCCGAATCGCAGAACACAGGGATCGACACGATGTAGCCGATGATCGACATCGCCAAAGCCGGCCGCTTCTCGCCAACCCATCGCAGGACCGAGTCGGCCATGACCACGGCAGCGACGGATTTCTCCAGAAAGACGCCGATGATGGTGCCGAGCACGATGACGAGGCCGATGCTGGTCATGAGGTTGCCGAAGCCCTTGTTAATCGTGGTGGCAATATCGGCAACGGGCATCCTGGCAGCAAGACCAACGCCGTAGGCAGTGAGCAGCAGCGCCAGGAAGGGATGCAGTTTCAGCTTCGCAGTACTCCAAATGAAGGCGATGGCTGCAACAAGGATAAGGATCAATACAGGGCCCGATGACATGGTCCGTCTTCCCTTCTCCAGTGATTGCCCGGGCGGTCTCGTCCGCCTGAGCCCACCCGTCAGGTCTAGCTTAGAGTCCAGCGGGAAGATGTCACTCGTTACGGACATTCTGTGCAACGAGCCGCTGCGTAATGCGTCTTAGCCAAAACAGAGAAGGGGAAAGTTTAGATCTCTGCCATAAGCCCTTATACTTTTGAACGGTTCCGTTCTATGAAGAGTCAGGAGACAATAGGTGACTGGTTCCGACTACCAGCAAAGATGCAAGTTGGATGGAGAGCACTCGGGCTGGGCTGGGGTTGGTACCGTTTGGCAGCGCCACACTCAGGAAGGACCGTTTCAGATAAGGAGGCGATTGAATTGTCCATGAGGGACTTGGAGACCGCGTTCAGCAACATGAGAGCGAACGCACATCTCATGGATTTTATGGGTCCAAGGCCGGAAGATTTGGTATCAGCCGCAGAAACCGCCATTGGATTTGCGTTTCCAGCTACTTTTCGCAGGTTTGCTCTTGAACTGGGCGCCGACAACTTTGGGGCGACTGAGATCTATGGCGTCACAACTGATAACTTCGTCAGTGCAACCGTTCCGAATGGGGTTTGGCGCACACTCCAAGACCGAGCCAAAGGATACATTCCGCCTAGCTTTTTTGAGGTTTATGACACTGGCATCGGGAGCGTGTACTGTCTGGATTTGGCACGCAGAGACGCCCAGGGTGAATGTCCGGTGTTTGAAATCTATCTTGGTGATACCCTTGACGCACAGCCTTCCGAGCCGGTCGCTGAGGATTTTGGCAGCCTCTTGCTGTATCTCGTCCAACGAGAACTGGAGTTCCACAGTGAGGAAGATCTTGAGAAGGACATGGACTGAGAACTCGTCCGTTCCTTAGAACGATTCGGCCCCGTTATCTCTCAGGCGTCGGTAGGGGTGAACGAATGCCTACTCCTCTAGAACAAGGACGCCTGTAGTTGGTTCCGCTTCCGTGACCAGATAAACTGAAAAGTGCCGGAAGCGATGAAGCGCACGGTTATGGGCTTTCTGTCGACGTTCCTGCTCTTGGCAGTTGCATTCGCACCAGCAAGTTGCATTCCCCAAACCCGCTAGAATGGCTGAACCGAGAAATCGCCCGTCGGACGGACGTCATCGGCATTTTCCCCAATCGTCATGCCGTGATCCGCAGAGCAGCAGGACGAGTGGACGGCTGCCCCACGGCGGTATTTCAGCCAAGCATCCATGACCAGACTGTACACCAGCAGCCAGAATGTCAGCGATGCCGATTTCCTGACACTGAGCGCCGACTAGAGCAACTACTTTGCGGGAACCCAATTTCCACCACTTGACGGGACATGACCACATCGCTGCATGCACGGTGTGTCCAGTCCACAAATCCTCACTTACGGAGACCTGCTGCGCCTGCCGCGAAGAATTCCGTCCACTGTCTCGCTTTTCACGTCCGGGCCACTGTGCCCGCTGTGGCGCATGGCTTGGACAGAAAGAGATCGATATAAAAGCCGTATCAAAGCAGTCCCTCTGGACCACCACCGATCTGCTACGCCTTATCAGATTGCTCCAGCGTCAGAGGAAACTACCGACACAACGTAGGCTTTTTGGACTGTTGTCAGAACTCGCTCAGCGGCACTTCGGAGCGCAAACTCCAATTCCAATGGTAATTCCCGGGTGGTTCGACGACGCCATCTGGAGATTTGTTGATCCCGAGAGGCGGAAGGGCCTTCGGTTGAAAGTGGTAATGGAAGCATGCAGGCTTCACCGCATCTCGTTCGCTGAACTCATGGAAGGCAAGATCAATCCTGGCATTTTTCGGCCATGGGTTGAATGGACCAAGGACGAGATTCGGCACATGATTGTTTTCCGTGGGCAAACCGAAGGAGAGTGCACACCACTATTCCGTACATGATGACATGACGAGGCCCCAGGGCTGTCTCTACAGCCCTGGGGCCTCGTCACTTTACTCTGGTGGGCCCTGCAGGATTCGAACCTGCGACCAACCGGTTATGAGCCGGCAGCTCTAGCCGCTGAGCTAAGGGCCCAGGTACGAGACGGACCGAGGTACATTGTACGGAATCCCCGCCGCCTGCGCAAGCCTCGGAATTATGGTTGGCCTTCCTGCCGGTGCGCTCCGGGATGCCATCATTTGCATAGTGCGTGTATAGCCTGTTCATGCTAGCTTAGTAACTGCCGAACTAGGCATCGAAGGCTCCCTCGCTGCCGCTGTTGGGCGCTGCAGTCACCGATGACTCAAGAACGTTGGACTGTGTACGAGCCTTTCGGAGGATTTCGGGCAGACTAGACGCTGTCGGAGGGCCAAGTGTTCGGACAAAAGTGCAATCCCAAAGCTTCATTTCGGAACACGGACTGGCCTCCCCCAGTACCCTATTTCAAGTCTACATTTCGTCCATGTACACTTGAAGTGGTCTGCGTGTAACAGAATCTCCTATTTGGGAGATTCTGCTGCCAGCGCCAACGTTCTTGCGAGGTGACCAGCTTTGATCAACCAGGCTCGAATCCTGGATACCTTCCTGACCCTTGTGACCACGGACACCCAGACCAAGCATGAAGGCAAGATGGCGGACCTGCTGCAGTCCCGTCTGGAGGCCATGGGCTTCACCGTGCAGCGGGACCAGGCCGGTGAGCGCATCGGCGGCGAAACCGGCAACCTGATTGCCAAGCTGAAGGGTACCGGCGGCGGGCGCACCCTGCTCCTCTGCTCCCACATGGACCGGGTCACGCCGGGAACCGGCATCAAGCCCCAGATCAAAGATGGGATCATCACCAGCGACGGCACCACGATCCTGGGTGCGGACGACGCCGCTGGCCTGGCCGCCATCTTGGAAGCGGTTCAGAGCGCCATCGAGCAGGGTATCCCCCGGCCTGACATCGAGGTGGTCTGCACCATCGCCGAGGAAGGCGGTCTCAACGGCTCCAAGAACCTGGACTTCTCTCTGCTGAGCGCCAAGGAAGCCTACATCATCGATTCCTCGACCCCTGTGGGCACGGTGGTCAACAAGGCGCCGGCGCAGACCAAGGTGACCTACCGGATCATTGGCAAGGCTGCCCACGGCGGCGTGGAGCCTGAGAAAGGCATCAACGCCCTGTATGTGGCCGCCCACGCGCTGACCCGCATGAAGCTGGGCCGCATCGATGAGGAGACCACTGCCAACCTGGGCATCGCACAGGGCGGCGTGGCCACCAACATGGTGATGGAGCGCTTCGAAATGAAGGGCGACGCCCGGTCTCTGGTCACCGAGAAGATGGAAGCCCAGGTAAAGCACATGACGGAGGTCTTCGAGCAGACCGCCAAGGAGTTCGGCGCCCGGCTCGAGGCGGAGATCAACTTCTCGTACGGCCCCGTCAACCTGAAGCCTGGCGACCCGGTTCTGGACCATGCGTTTGCCGCCATCCGCCGGGTTGGGCTGAACCCCGAGCTGCGTTCCACCGGCGGCGGCAGCGACGCCAACGTTTTCAACACCAAGGGCATCGCAGCCTGCAATTTGGGCACCGGCTACAAGGGGGCCCACAGCCTCACCGAAAGCATCGCGGTCTCTGAACTGGAGAAGGTCGGCGAAGTGGTCCTGGCGCTGATTCAGGAGTACGCATCCCTTTGAGTTGTGCTCAGACCGGCGGCGGGTCCTTGAGTCGGATCCCGCCCCGGCCCCTTCTGGCCCCAGACACCCCTTAACACACTGCACCGATGGGGAGCGTGAATAGGTTGCTGCCGATTATTGGAGTTCTTATCATCCTTGTAACGATCTATGCGATCATCAAGCGCTACGAAACCCGCCTGGTGCTCTTCACCGCCGGTCTGGCCATGTGCCTCATCGCCCTGGATCCGATGGCAGCCTTCAACCAGTTCCAGACTTCGATGACTAACGCCGGTCTCATCAAGTCGATCCTCTCCGTTATGGGCTTCGCCTACGTCATGAAGCTGACCAAGTGCGACCAGCACCTGGTCCACCTGGTGGCCGGCTTCATCACCCGGTTCCGTGCAATCTTGATTCCGCTTACTGTACTGGCCACCTGGATCATCAACATCCCCCTCTCCAGCGCCGCTGGCTGCGCCGCTGCCGTGGGTGCGATCCTGATCCCCGTGCTGATGTCCGCCGGCGTCCACCCGGCTGTGGCAGCCGCTGCCGTCCTGGCCGGCACCTTTGGCTCCGTGCTGAGCCCCGGCAACTCCCACGTCGTCATGGTCGCTGAGATGAGCGGGCTGCCTGAAATTCAGGTCATCTACACCGTGGCTGCAGCCGCTGCGGTAACCGGCCTGATCGGCGCCATCGTTCTGACGATTGTCGCCCGGATCCGGAAGGAAGACCGGGGCTACCAGGCCGAAATCTCGGCTGAGGACACCGACTTCCAGGTCAGCATTGCGAAGGCCCTGGTGCCTATCGTCCCTCTCGTGCTGCTGATCGTCGGCTCGCTGCCGCGCTTCTCCGAGATCGGGCTGAACGTTGCCACCTGTATGCTGATCGGTACCATCGTGGCGCTGGTTGTCACCCGGTCCAACCCTGCAGAGGTCACCAAGGCGTTCTTCGACGGCATGGGCAAGGCTTATGGTGATGTCATGGGCATCATCATCGCCGCCGGCGTCTTCACTGCCGGCCTCGCCTCGGTGGGCCTCATCGACATGCTGCTGAACAGCCTGACCGGCGCCAAGAGCGCCATCGGCGCTGCCGCCACCTGGGGCCCCTTCCTGGTGGCCGTCCTGAGCGGCTCCGGCGACGCCGCTACCATCGCTTTCAACCAGGCGGTTACGCCGCACGCTGCCAACTTCGGCCTGACCATCCAGGCTGTGGGCACCCTGGCCTCTCTGGCCGGCGCCCTGGGCCGCTCCATGAGCCCCGTGGCCGGCGCCTGCATCGTCGTGTCGGGCATCGCCAAGGTAAACCCGATGGAAGTGGCGAAGCGGAACATGCCTGGCATGATCCTCGCCAGCATCGTTGCCTTCATCATGATGGGCCTCGCTCTCTAAGTTGGCTTCCTGCATCACCTGCACAGCGGGGTCTTGCCGTCCTGAGGCCGGCAGGACCCCGCTTTTCACAGCGTCTGCCACATACTAAGGAGGAGATCTGATGCCGGTTCAGGCGTCCCGCATTCAGCGCGACCTTGATGCGTTTGCACAATTTGGCAAGTCTGGTCCCACCGCCGTTACCCGGCTGGCCCTCACCAAAGAGGACTACGCCGCCCGGGCCCACTTCATTCAGCTCTGCCGGGAAGAGGGCATGCAGGTGCGCATCGACCGGTTCGGCAACATCGCCGCCGTGTTAGGTGACTGGGACCGGCCTGCCCTCCTGATGGGATCCCATCTGGACAGCGTGCCGGAAGGCGGCCGCTTCGACGGTGTAGTCGGGGTTGTGGCCGCCCTGGAGGTGGTGCGGGCCCTGAAGGAGGATGGGCAGCTGCCGGACCTGCCGGTGGGCGTAGTCAACTTCACCTCCGAAGAGTCCTCCCGGTGGGGACGGGCCACGCTGGGTTCCAAGGGCCTGGCCGGCATCCTGCCTGAAGCGGAACTGATGGGCTACAGGGACCGGGACGGCATCACTTTCGGCGAGGCCGTGCGGCAGAACGCCGGATACGACCTGGTGGGCGGGCCCCGGGAGTTCGGCCCCATCGCCGGCTTCTACGAACTGCACGTGGAGCAGGGCCCGGAACTGCTGCTGGCGGGCAAGCCTGTGGGTGTGGTGAGCCATATCGCCGCCCCGTCACGCTACAAGGTCCGCGTCCACGGCACGGCGGCCCATTCCGGCTCCACGCTGATGGGCCGGCGGAAAGACGGCCTGGCCGCCGCCGCTGAAATCGTGCTGGGCCTGGAGCGGGCTGCCAAGGAGATCGGCGACGCCGTCGTGGCCACTGCGACGATCTTCAGCCTGAAGCCGGTTTCCATCAACGTAATCCCGGGCGAAGTAGAACTGGGGGTGGACATCCGGGGGATAGAGTCTGACACCAAGAAGCAGCTGACCACCGCCTTCCGGAACCTGGTGGCGGAGGTCTCGCAGCGGCGGGGCGTGCCAGTCGATGTCGAGACGCTCTCTGAAGAGGAGCCGGTGACGCTGGACCCCCAAATGGTGGAGCGGCTCTACCAGGCCTGCGAGCGGAAGGGCGTTCCCTACCTGAAGGCCGTCAGCCGTGCCGGCCACGATGCGATGTACGTGGCCAAGATCGCCCCCGCAGCCATGCTCTTCGTGCCCAGCAAGGACGGCCTCAGCCACAACCCGGGGGAGTTTACCGCCACAGAGGAGATCGCGTTGGGGACAGCGGTGCTGGCAGAGGCGGTGCGCTCCTTTTCCGCTTGAGACATCAGCTCGCATGCTGGAAGCAAAAAATGAAGCCAGGTCTCTTAGGAGACCTGGCTTCACTTTTTCTGGCTCCGGCTGTAGGATTCGAACCTACGACCCTCCGGTTAACAGCCGGATGCTCTACCGCTGAGCTAAGCCGGAATCCGACAACGTCGTTACTGTAGCATAGCTTCTCCCCGTGCGTCAAGCATTATGCATCCAAACTGGAGCGGGTTCCGCCAATCAGATCCATGTTTTTCCAACCCCTTCCCCCTTTAGGGCAATCGCTTGGCGGGCATCCTGAATGCGATCACCCAATGCAGAAAAGAAAGGGGAAGCGGCATGCAGAAGAGATCAGGTTGGATCAAGCTGACAGCGGCGATGCTTCTGGCCGGTGCCCTCCTGGCGCCCCAGGCGGCGGCAGCGGCCCCCACCGCCCCAACCAACCCACCAGCCCCGGCTGAGGCCGAAAAGGCCCCAGAGAGCCTCTCGCCGGCCCAAAAAGAGGTGCTGAAGCAGCTGCGAGAGCTGCGAAAGCGCCACCGGGAGCAGCTCCGGGCGGAGTCTCGGGAACTGGTGGAGAAAGCCGTGAAGGAGGGAAAGCTGACCCGCGAGGAGGGCGACCAGCTCCTCAAGCGGCTCGCTCCCCGGAATCTCCGCCAGCCCCGCTCTGTGGAGGAGATGAAAGCCCGGCTGGATGAGGCGGTGCGGGCCGGCCGCATGACTCAGCAGCAGGCGGACCGGATTCTGCAGCGCTTCACGGAGACGCAGAATCGCGCCGAGGGGCAGTCCCAGAAAGAAGGGACGAAGCAGCAGGACCAGACTCGGGAACAGAGCCGGACAGGAGGACAAGCCTCGACGCAGTGAAGCCGACTGCAGGCAAGGCACCGAAACAGGGCAAGGCCCAGGACGAGGGCCGGGCCAGCGAACGCGTCCGCTGGCCTCAGCCCACCACCAGCCTCCAGAGCTGCTCCAGCTGCCGGTGGATCACCCGCACCTGGACCAGGTTCTCCCCCTCCACAGCGCCCCTGAGGGCTGCCAGCCCGTCATCAAAGCGCTCCAGGTTCCGGTTGGGCGAGGTGAGCACCATCCGAAAGCGAACAGCGTCCCAATCGTCGTCCAGCTGCTGAGCCGCCGCCCGAATCTCGGGCCACTGCCCCGCCTCGATGGCGGCGGCAACCGCCTCCAGCTTGCCCGTCACATCCCGGCCGCCCAACGGCAGCTGCAGGATCTCTGCGGTGGCCACCAGCACGGCAACCACAGCCAACAGCGCCAGTGGAATGGTGTAGTGCCGAATCTCACTCATCTCAAGCGCCTCCCTGGGCAGTTTGCGCTTCAGTGTGCCGCACCGGTGCGCTTCCTATGTGAGGGAAAGCCGGGATAAAGGAGCGCGCTGATTCGCACACTAAGAGAGGTAGCCACCCAGATTGGAGGTGATTGGCATGGCACAGAACAAACG
>ENA-OWPA01000533-OWPA01000533.1-bioreactor-metagenome-genome-assembly--contig:-NODE-533-length-48127-cov-4.275525_pt1 | contig 48127 bp, 36 predicted proteins | sample MGYA00238139_ERZ651803 | MGnify/ENA primary metagenome ERZ651803 (study PRJEB26909, sample SAMN07631231) | bioreactor metagenome | isolation source: Switchgrass digestor | place: USA: Dartmouth...
GCTCTTCCGATCTCAAAAGAACTGGGATATGTACCTAATGCAAGTGCCCGGGCTTTAAAAACGAACCGTACTTTCACCCTTGGAATATTGTTTGCGGACGACCAGCACAACGGGCTTACGCATTTGTATTTTTCCCATGTGCTCAACAGCTTCAAAAGCGAGGCTGAGGAGAGAGGCTATAATATAACATTTATCCATAAACGCTACGGCAAGCAGACGATAACCCTGCTGCAGAACTGCAAATTCAGGGGCATAGAAGGAGTTTGCATTGCCTGTGTAGAGCCGGATGAGCCTGAAGTGCAGGAACTTGCCGGAAGCGATGTGCCGGTGGTCAGCATAGACTATATTTTTCCCGGTTGTGGTTGCGTATTGTCCGATAACAGGAATGATATGTCTGAACTGGTGCGTTATGTGCATTCGAAGGGGCATAAAAAGATAGCCTTTGTCCACGGTACGGATTCTTATGTCACTCAACAGCGTATAAATGGCTATGTTGACACCATGAGGGGATTGGGCTTGGAGATAAAGCGGGAATACATGCTGGAAAGCCTGTATGCAAATCCCCATACGGCAAAAAAAGCCACTGAAAAGCTATTGAGGATGGAAGACAGGCCGACTTGCATTTTGCTCCCCGATGACGTATCGGCATTCGGAGCGATAGAAGCTATAAGGGAAGCCGGTTTAAAGGTTCCGGAGGACATTTCCATAACAGGATATGACGGTGTTGTGTAATCCCAACTTATCTATCCGAGACTGGCTACGATTCGTCAGGACACCGGCAGGATAGGAAGAGAAGCTGCAAAGCTGTTGATTTTCAATATAAAACATGCGCAAAATCCTAACTTGGTACCAATTGTCATAAAAGGAGAGCTGTTGGCGGAACAGTCGGTAGGATTTGCCCGTTGATTTCATAGACCGATTCAGCTAAATCATTTTTCTAGGGGTGAAATACTTATGGAAAGAGAGCATCAAAAAAACGGCTATGTTTTGATGAGTTTTCTTAGGACGATAATTATTTTGCTTTTGTTCTCTGCTGTGGTGCCTTCTCTAAATCCCGCCAGAATGAGCGGTTTAATCAATAAAAATTCTGCTCTGGTAACCATGTCCCTTTCTCGTTCTTCGATCATATCGGGATTTACCCGTGCCTTGAACAGAGGATGGGTTGAGAGGAAAACCCTTGATATGCTTTATATCTCCTCATTGCTGCTGCTTGTCGGCATAGCGGTGATAGCGGCAGGATGCTGCATTACGCTGGGAAAAAGACGGCTAAAAAGACTGGGGACCAAGATAATTGCAATAGCTTCAATTTTAAGCCTTATGCCGCTTTTGCTCTTGACGAGGGTTTATGATCAATTCTCCAGGACTGCCAATCCGGATAGAATAGAGCCTATGTTTGCAAAAGGTTTTTGGGTATTCCTGGGACTTCTTGCCTTAACTTTCCTCCTGGGCCTCATCAATACCATAACATTGCCTAAGCCTGTCCCGCAGGACAGGTATGAGATGGAGGCCAAATATAGACTGTTTTTGATGATGCTGCCTTTTGTCATACTCTGTTTCGTATTTTCCTATCTGCCTCTTTGGGGATGGAGATATGCGTTCTTTGACTATAAACCCGGTTCCGGCCTGACAAGGGAGAATTTTGTCGGCTTTAAATGGTTTACTTATTTGTTTGAGAACCCGGCAACCAGTGCCGATATACTGAGGGTGATAAGGAATACCCTGGCAATGAGCGGCCTTGGAATTATCACTTCATGGCTTCCCATGGCCTTTGCCATATTTCTGCTGGAGATAAGCGCCGGCAAATTTCGCAGAATTGTTCAGACCTTTTCCACCATACCGAATTTTATAAGTTGGGTGCTGGTTTATAGCTTCGCCTTTGCGCTGTTTTCCACAGAAGGCTTTGTAAATGCTGTTCTGGGAGATTTGGGGATTATTGAAAAAGGAACTAACTATTTGATGAGCAGCGAGCATATATGGCTGAAAATGTGGGCCTGGGGAACATGGAAAAGCCTCGGCTGGAATGCAATAATATATACAGCAGGAGCGGCAAGTATAGACCAACAATTATATGAAGCGGCAACTATAGACGGAGCCGGGCGGTTTAAAAGAATGTGGTATATTACGGTGCCCGGGCTGATGCCCACTTTCTTCGTATTGCTGTTGCTGTCCATAGCAGGTATATTGTCCAACGGCATGGACCAGTATTTTGTGTTCAAAAATGCAGCAAATAAGGATACCATAGAGGTTCTTGACCTTTATGTATATGTTTTGGGCCTTGGCAGCGGAGGCTCCGGGAATATACCTTTGGCAACCGTAGTGGGGATGTTGAAATCGCTCATCAGCATAACTCTGCTGTTTGGAGCAAACAGGGTGTCTAAATCTTTTCGAGGGGAGAGCATAATATAAGCCTCCTATAAAAAGCCTTCGGCTATTTTTAAACTCTATTGAGCAAGGGGTGCAAAAGCATGGAACCTGTGGCAGAAAATAAAAGGGGATTAATGCCTGGTGGTGTTGCGAAAAGAAGATTCAAGCTTTCTGCGGGGGACATTATATTTAGCATACTGAATTATATATTTTTCACTTTATTCACTTTAATATGTGTGTTCCCGTTTTACTATCTGTTCATCAACACGATAAGCGATAATGAGCTTGTACGTACCGGTCAAATTAAATGGTACCCTGTGGGGATTCATTTCAACAATTATATATCCCTGGTCAATGTGAACAGTCTCGGCACATCGGTTCTGGTATCGGTGGGAAGGACTATTCTGGGCACGTCCTTCATGGTTGCGGCTTCAGCCTTTGTCGGCTACCTGGTAACAAAAAAGGAAATGTGGGGACGCAGGTTTATTTACCGCCTTTTCATTGTTACCATGTATTTTAATGCCGGACTTATACCATGGTATATGAACATGTCCATGCTGGGGCTTACAAACAATTTCTGGGGATATGTGATTCCGGGAATAGTTGCGCCGTTTAATATAATACTGGTTAAGACCTATATTGAATCTATTCCGTCGGAGTTGGAAGAAAGCGCATTTATAGACGGCGCCGGATATTTGACGATATTCACCCGTATAATTTGGCCGTTGAGTAAGCCTATTTTGGCGACTATTGCTATTTTTGGCGCTGTAGGGCACTGGAACAGCTTTACCGATTCTATGATACTGATGTCAGGAAAACCTGAGCTATATACGCTGCAATACAGGCTGTATATTTATCTTACCAGCACATCAAATCTTTCGGCGCTCATGAATTCAGGAGGCTCAGTAAACACCAGCGTTTTAAATTCTGTTTTGAATGCCAGGACAGTTAAGCTGACGGTAGCTATGGTCACAATTCTTCCTATATTGTTGGTTTATCCCTTTATGCAGCGCTATTTCATAAAAGGGATCATGATTGGTGCTGTAAAAGGTTAACTCCGTAATGGATGCTGCTGCTTCATGCTGATGCTGTCTTCATTTATCGCGCCTGCCAAACGGAATATGAGGCTTTATGCGCAGCTCAAAGGCGCGAAATTCAAAATAAAAATTAAAAAGGGAGGAATCTGGATGAAAAAAATGAAAAATTTTTTAGCTGTTCTGCTCCTTTTCTGTATGGCTCTCTCAGTGATGGCCTGCGGTGGAGCTAAGAATGGGCAGGACAGTACGACAGAACCTTCAGGCACAAGTGAAGCTTCGAAAGATGACACCGGCGGGAGCTCTGAGGAAGGTGCAAAGGACAACCTGGCTGATATAATCCCGAAGGATACGATAACGCTCGATGTATATACTCAGCTGGCAAACTACTCGGGGGAACAGATTGGCTGGTTTGGCCAGGTGATAAAAGAGAAATTTAATGTAAAGCTGAATATCATCAACGAAGGGGAGGGAACTTTCGCTACCCGTATGGAGTCCGGCAATCTGGGAGATATAGTGGTATTTGGCAATGACAGCGATGAATACTTGCAAGCCATCAACGCAGGGCTTTTGCTGGACTGGGAAGAAGACAATCTGCTCCAGGATTACGGGGCATACATCAAGGAAAACATGCAGAAGGCTCTGGAAAAGAACAAAAAAATCTCTCCCGACGGGAAACTGTATGGCTTCGGACACAATGTGGGAAGCAGCTCCAGCGAGCATGAGGCGTTCTTCTATCGCCCGGATATCCGGTGGGATCTGTATAAGAAGCTGGGCTATCCTGAAGTAAATACACTGGAGGATTTTGTTGATCTGTTGGAGAAAATGGTACAACTAGAGCCGACTTCTGATACGGGCGGAAAAACTTACGGTGTTTCCCTTTTCCCGGACTGGGACGGAAATATGGTAATGATGGTCAAGGCTACAGGGGCGCTTTATGGATATGATGAATTCGGATTTGGACTTTATAATGTTAACACCCAGACTTACGAGGATGCCTTGAAAAAAGACGGAATGTATCTACGAGCCTTAAAGTTCTATAACCAACTGTACCAGCGAGGCCTGCTGGATCCTGACTCCATGACCCAGACCTATGACGAGATGATAGAAAAGTACAAAACCGGCGCTGCATTTTTCAATATATTTGACTGGATGGCCAGCGGCGTATACAACAACGATGATCATCTGGACAAGGGCAAAGCTATGATGCCTCTGGCTGCCAAGGACCAAAAGAATTTATGCTATGGACTCAATATCAACGGAGGCAATCGCGTATGGACGATAGGCGCCAAAACAAATTATCCTGAGCTATGCATGGCGATAATCAACTGGTTGTCAACGCCGGAGGGGACGATGGTCAGTTTCTATGGGCCAAAAGGTGTAACCTGGGATTACGACGATCAGGGAAGGCCATATCTGACAGAATTAGGTGAGGCCACCCAGAAAGATGGGGAGACTCAGATGACAAATGGTTACAGCGGAACTTTTAACGATGGCACAAACAAAATAAACAATACCACATGGTCGAAGGATGCTGTAAACCCCGAAGCTTCCAACGGGGATACGTACAATTCTAACCGGTGGGAAACCAGGCTTTCCAGGCCGGTCAAGGAAATTGAGCAGGATTGGAGGAACTTTACCGGCGCCCTGGACGTAAATGAATACCTGGAAAAGAACGGCTATATTTCCATATCTATCGGCACCAGTTATTCCGAGCCGCCAAAAAGCGATGAACTGACTTTTAAATGGAATCAAGTAGCCGAAACTATCAAGACTTATTCGTGGAAGGCTATTTATGCCAAGAATGATGACGAGTTTGAATCCATTGTGGAAGAGATGATACAGAAAGCCAATGACTACGGATACCAGCAGTGCGTGGAATTCCAGCAGGAGCAGGCGAGAATCAGGACTTCCTTGGAGAATGAATCCAAGCAATAGAAAGAAAAAAGAATAGAGTTGCAATCCTTTGATATTTTCAGGATGAGGGCTTTCGGATTTTTCACAAAGCCCTCATTCCTTTCAACCATGGTACGATGAAGTCAGGATAGAACTGAGAAAAGGCTATACAGCCGCCAAGGACATGGTCAGCAGCAGCGTCATTGAAGGATGGCAGGAAGGTGACAGGCTGATTTTAAACTTAAGGCTCTCTCCCGGGGCAAACAGGGTAATTAAATTGATTAAACAATCCTCTGTATAAGATTAGCGATAATTCGGTTTAAGTAAACTCGTTTCGCCCGGGGATTCGGCTAGGTCTTGCAATTTCCGCCGTGCAAGGCGGTCATTGTTGCTTACGTCTATTTGACTCCCCCCACTTTATTAATTTTTAGTAATTAATGGAAAGGAGATCGGTATGGTAAATTTTAAAAAGTTATTTGTGGTATTGATGGTTCCTGCCATTTTGTTGTCGGACATGGCATCATTGAATGTGAAAGTGGAAAATGAAAAGGATGACAGCGGGAAGAAGACAGTTTCCCAAGCCTATGTGGACAAGATGAATCCGGGATGGAACCTGGGTAACACTTTTGATTCCTTTGACACAGGTGGAGACAGGGGGGAAACAAGCTGGGGAAATCCGCCGGTAACGAAGGAACTGATTAAAGCTATTAAAGATCAGGGATTTAACAGTATTCGTATGCCTTTTACCAGTGTTATGCGGACGGGAGATGCGCCGGATTACAAAATAGATGAAGAATTTTTAAACCGCTATGCCGAGGTGGTTAAATGGGCTTTGGATGAAGGGTTGTACGTGGTTGTCAATTTGCATCATGATTCATGGAACTGGGCATACAATATCGGCTCCGATGACGGCGATGCCCTGGAAAAATTCTCAGCACTCTGGACCCAGCTGGCCGAATATTTTAAAAATTATCCGGAGCAGCTCAGCTTCGAGGCGCTGAATGAGCCTTATTTTAACGGGGAAACTGAAACACAGCTGAAAATCCTGGACACAGTAAACAGGACTTTTTATCAGATTGTAAGAGAATCCGGAGGTATGAACGCAACCCGTATGCTGTTGCTGCCTACCTTAAACACAAACGACAGCGAGGATCGGTGTGCTTCCCTTTATGAGACAATTCAGTCCCTTAATGATGAAAACATCATAGCTACTTTCCATTATTACGGTTACTGGCCTTTCAGCACAAATATCGCCGGGACCACCACAATGGATGCAACGGTTGTTTCCGAGCTGGAAGCCGCCTTTGACCGGGTATACAACCAGTTTACAGCAAAGGGGATCGGCACCATCTGCGGCGAATATGGGCTGCTGGGCTTTGACAAATCCTTAGGAGCAGTTGAGCATGGCGAAGTGCTGAAATATTTCGAGTACATAAACTATTATGCCAAACAAAAGAACATTCCTCTGATGCTCTGGGATAACGGTCAGCATATGAATCGTACGACCTATGAGTGGAGCGACCCAACCCTGTACAATACCATAAAGGCCTCCTGGACGGGAAGAAGCTCCTATACTGAAACGGATCGCATATTCATCAGCGGTGACGAGAGTTCAAAGGATATTACCGTGAAGATGATCTTTAATGGCAACAGATTAAAATCCATCCATGATGGAGACAGATACCTGGTCCGGGGTGAGGATTATCTTCTGGAAAGGGATATTCTTACTTTAAAGGGCAGTTATATTGAGAGCATCCTTACAGATAAATACGGTCAAAATGCGGCCCTGAAATTTCAGTTTTCATCCGGTGCTGACTGGAACCTGTTTATCAACCGTGTGAAAAAACCGGTGGCTTACGGCGCTATTGGCGATAGCAGAGGGTTCAGTTTCACAGTTAATTTCAACGGGGATGTATTGACTACACTGGAGGCTGCTTATGAAGACGGTTCCGGAGCAGGTCCCCAGAATTGGACTACCTACAAGGAATATGATTATGCTTTCCATGTGGATTACGGCAAAAACAAGGTAATCCTTACGGATAAATTTTTTGCAGAAACGAAGGATGGGGAAGTCTATTTGACTCTGCATTTTCAAAGCGGGGAGATGCTGAAATACAAGATAAGGAAAATAGGTAACAGGATATCGGGCTCGAGGATTTAAAATGATGCTGATATTATGCGGGATGATGATGTTGAAATTTCGGTAAAAAATTAGCTTTAAGAAAAGAAATCCATGAAAAAGCTGCCGTGCCGCAGGAGAAAAAGATACTTCTAAGTGATTATGGATTTGAAAGGTATTGGCAATGAATATGAATTTAAATCGGTTTTAGGAGGAAGCTTGTATCGGTTTCCTTAACTTTTATTTGTTCAACAAACCGGTTATAATAAGCAGGAATAAAAATTTTTATATAGAATAAATACCAATATCCGTAATATGAATAAAGAAATAAGGCATAAGATTGTTGGGAGGTTTTCATATGCAAAAAGCTGTAGAGTTGCAAAGCCGTGGGCTTACCTTGAGAGGTATGCTGCATGTGCCGGAAAATCATGAAGGAAAGGTTCCGGTTGTTCTTATTTTTCATGGGTTTACAGGAAACAAGATGGAGCCTCATTTTATATTTGTTAAGCTGTCGAGGCTTTTGGAGAGCAAAGGTATTGCCAGCGTAAGGTTTGATTTTGGAGGAAGCGGAGAAAGTGACGGAGATTTTGTGGATATGACCTTGTCCGGGGAGCTGCAGGATGCCATTAATATCCTGGATTATGCCAAAACTCTGGATTTTGTGGATACATCAAGAATCGGTGTGGTCGGGCTGAGCATGGGGGGAGCTGTCGGAGGAATGCTGGCCGGAGAAAGGAAGGAAGATATCCGTGCCCTTTGCTTATGGGCGCCGGCGGGCAACATGAAGGAAGCAATATTGTCCCGCTATAGTGATGAGAACCTCTCAGCGCTAAATAAATCCGGATATATAGATTTGGGAGGCCTGTTGCTGGGGAAAGGCTTTGTGGAAGATATAATGAAGGTTGATATAATAGGAAAAACAGCCCAATATGATAAGAATGTGCTTATTCTGCACGGAGATAATGATACGGCTGTTCCGGTGGAGACGTCGGATAGATACTTGGAAGTCTTTGAAAAAAGATGTCTTTTGCACATTATAGAGGGTGCAGATCATACGTTCAATCGTAAGAATTGGGAAGATGAAGTGCTGGAGCACACAGCCGCCTTTTTGCAGGAAGAGTTCAAAATGCTGTAAAAATCCGCACCTACACTGGCAGCCATGAAAGTTTTAGGCTAAAGAGACTGCAATAATCCATAAAATCAGAAGTTGTGAAAATATGCAAGAAGTCAAGAGGTATGGCAGCAGAGGAGAAAGAGATTCAGAAAGGTTTACAGGAGGGATAAATTATGCAGGCAATTTTTAACAGAAGAAGCATTCGCAAATATACAGATAAAAAAGTTCCGGAGGAAATGATAGAGCAGATATTAAGAGCAGGCATGGCGGCACCATCTGCAGGCAATTCACAGCCTTGGCATTTCATTGTAGTGGATGACAGGAATATTCTAAATGAAATAACAAAGGTTCATCCCTATTCAAAAATGCTCAACGAAGCCAGCCATGCTATTATCGTTTGCGGTGACCGGTCATTGCAGAAGTATGAAGGGTATTGGGTGCAGGATTGTTCTGCCGCCATGGAAAATATGCTGATTATGGCGCAGGACATTGGTCTAGGTGCCGTTTGGCTTGGTGTTTACCCCAATGAGGAAAGGGTAAAAGCCATAAGCGGGATATTTGGACTTCCGGAAAATGTCACACCCCTATCCATTATGTCCTTGGGATATCCGGCAGAGACAAAGGAACCAGCGGATAGATTTAATCCCTCAAGGGTACATAGGAACAGGTGGTGAATCATGATTGAGCATATTAAAAACCTGGATATGGAGGTTCTCAAATTCATATATGATAACCTCCACAGCCGCCTCCTTGACAAAATAATGATTGGGGTCACTTCCCTGGGAGACATGGGGCTTATTTGGATCTTAATATCCGTATTGCTGATGGTGAGCGGGAAATACAGAAAGGCCGGAATTATGACCATCTGCGCTTTGATATTAAGTGCAATTTTGGCAAACGGGATATTGAAAAATATAATCCAGAGACCAAGGCCTTTTTTCGAAAATCCCTTGGTCGATGTGCTTATTTCAAAGCCTTTATCCTATTCTTTTCCTTCAGGACATTCGGCTTCATCCTTTGCAGCAGCAGGGGTACTTGCAAAAGCCTTTAAGAAATACCGATTTTATGTGATAGCATTAGCCTTGCTCATCGCGTTTTCCAGGATGTACCTTTTCGTGCATTACCCTTCGGATATAATAGGAGGAGCTGTACTGGGATTAATATGCTCAGAGATCGTTTTTCACGCTTTTGGGTATATAGATGGGAAGAACAGCAGATAAGCTTTTGATGGTGCACAAACAGAGGAATATCCGGTATATTTGTTTACTAAATTTATACCTTGCTTTCGAAAAGCAATGGAAAAGGTTTACGGTGAGACAAATGAAAAAGGGATTCTCGGAAAAACATAGGAAAAAGCTCATTAATCTAATGCTCGCAGTATCGTTAATGCTTCCGGTGCTATTGACAGCCTGCCGGACAAAGGATGACCCGGGCTCCGGGTTTGATACCAGCATAACGGATACGGAGAGCAATTCGGCGATTGCTGGAATTGGATTTCAGAGGTCAACTGAAAATACAACAGTTGACCTCATCAATGAAAACGGCATGACTGTCCAGGAACGAATACAAGTCCCGGAAGGCTTTGTCAGGATAGAAGCTGATGCCGGCTCTTTTGGAGAATATTTGAGAAACCTGCCGTTAAAGCCCCATGATTCAAAAGTAAAGTATTATGACGGCAGAACTAAACCCAGGGATGTGCATGTAGCTGTCCTGGACATGGATGTCGGAAACAGGGACCTCCAGCAGTGTGCTGATGCGGTGATGAGATTGTGGGCTGAATACCTTTATGGCAAGGGACTCTATGATGAGATACACTTTAATTTCACCAATGGTTTTAAAGCGGATTATGCTACATGGAGACAGGGCAACAGGATAAAGGTAGAAGGTAATAACGCTTATTGGGTAAAGCAGGCGGAGCCTTCCAATGATTATGAAAGTTTCAGGAAATACCTGGACATGGTATTTGCTTATGCCGGAACCTTGTCGCTATCCCAGGAGATGAAGAAAGTTCCGCTGGCTGAGATGAGAATAGGTGATGTGTTCCTGAAAGGGGAAGATCCCGGCCACTGCGTGATCGTTCTGGATATGGCAGAGAACAAGGATACGGGTGAAAAAATCTTTATTGTGGCGCAAAGCTATATGCCTGCCCAGGATATACATATTCTGAAAAACCCAGCCGAGGATGAAGGGAATCCATGGTATTCCCTTGACTTTGGGGAAACTCTCATAACTCCTGAGTGGAAGTTTACAAAGGATCAGCTTGTACGGTTTGAAGATTGAGCTGAGGAAAAGGCCGGTAAATATATGATTTGAAAGAAACGATATAAATAATAGCAAGGTGCTCTCCATGATAAAGAAGGGAGAAAGTAAGTATGGAAAGCAGGTACCATCGATATTATAAATTGGCTGTTTCCTTTAAATCTGCCTTTTTTAAGCACATGAAATTCAATACCCTTAGGCAAAGATTGGTTTTCCTGCTGACAATGGGTACGATGGTAAGCTTTATTTTTATTGCTTCAATTTCATACAACGCTCTAAAATCCATGCAGGTAAACAGAATAGATACTTCTATAGAATCAACTCTGGAGCGGTTTACAGAGCAGTTGGACAGGGATTATTACAACCTGATGCATATCACACAGCAAATGATGCCTGAAGGGTCTGTGGGAAGAGATGTGGATGAATACCTCTTTACCGACAACCCATATGATAAATCTCTGATATCCCGGAAGATTTCCAGCAGCATTGAGCTGATATGTTCATATCCGAATGTGACCCTGGCAATGTATTACCACCCGCAAAATGACAGCGCTTTTTTCTCAAACCTGCCTCTTCGGAAGATTTAAATATTCAGAGCTTGCCTACATTAGTTCAAGATCTGGAGCTCATTTATCAGACTTTCCATCCTTCTTTCTACAAGTTCAGCGATCAGCAGGTCATATCGGTAATACGCAAAGTGGTGTTTTCCAATAATCTTGAACTGGAGATATATGTGGAAGCACAAAATGATATCGGAGAAAATTTCGATGTTTATTTCAACTCTCAAAATATGCCCTATGTTTTTATGCAGTTGGATGCAAGTAAAAAAATCAGATACACCAGCAATCCCGATGTTTTTCCTGTAGGAGAGATGCTGGAATCAGGCTCAGGTGCAAATACGGGCTCACTTAAGGATTATGTGTTGAAGCAAAGGGAGAGCCGGTTTGGTTTTATCAATGTGCTTTTGGTTCCGGTAAAAAGCTATAACCAGGAGCTTTATCAATGGAGAGCAAAAGTCCTTTCCACAACTCTGATAATTCTGCTCATAATAACCTTTGCAGCGGTTATGCTGCATAAACTGATTTATAAACCCCTGGATATTTTTAAAAGCGAGATGAACAGACTGGGCGAAGGAAATATGGACGCGGTCAGTTATCACACCGGCATTGAAGAATTTGACCGTATGTTTGAAAGGTTTAATGTCATGAAACGGCAGATCCAAAAATTGATGCATGATATTGAGGTAAAGGAGAATCAACGCCACAAGTTGGAAGTGGAAATGTTATATTACCAGATCAACCCCCATTTCTTAATGAATGCTCTGAACTCTGTCCACTGGATGGCTGTAATGAAAAAGCAATATGAAATAAGCACATATATATCCGAGCTTAATTATGTCTTAAGGTATAGCCTTGGGAAATCCGACAGGAATACAATCCTCCGGAGCGAAATTAAAATGCTGAAAACTTATATTAATCTGCAAAAAAACCGTTACACTTTTGATGCCGTTATCAACATAGAAGAAGGAGATTATCTGGATACTCCAGTTCCCCGTCTGATCCTGCAGCCCCTTGCAGAAAATGCCATCTGCCATGGACTGGATGAAAACGGAAAGCTGTCGGTGGACATTTCCGCTGATTATAAAGAGGAAAAGATAAAAGTGATCATCCAGGATGACGGGAAAGGGATGGATGAGGAACTTCTTGAATCAATCCGATGCTTTGAAAGCCTGGAAGACCCAAATCTTAACCGGGGTATCGGGCTTAAATATGTTCACCTGATGCTGAGATCCTTTTATGGTGATCGCTTCTTTATGTCCATCGAAAGCAAACCTATGAAAGGTACGACAGTCAAACTCTTTCTCCCGTTTTCAAAGGAGGTAAAGCAATGATACGAGTATTGATAGTTGATGATGACAAACTGGCACGAAAAGGACTGTTCTCCATGATGCCCTGGAAAGAATACGGTATGGAGGTTGTCGGAGATGTGTCCAATGGGGCAAAAGCCCTGGAATTTATCCGGAATAACCATGTAGATTTGATGTTTGTTGATCTGGAAATGCCTGTGATGTCCGGGATAGATTTGATAAAAGCCATCCATGAGACCTATCCCGAAGTAGCTTTTGTGGTTTTAACCTTTCACGAAAATTTTGAATATGTTCAGACGGCATTAAGGCTGGATGCTATCGATTATATCTCCAAAGCGGAACTCGAATTTGAAGACTATGATCAGACTTTAAAACGAATTGTGAAAAAGCTTGAGGAGAAAAACAAGAGTTCCGTTCCAAACGATAAAAGCTCTGTGGACAGGAAGCGTGAAGAAAGAAGTGGAGAAAGTGTGAGTACCCTTCACTGGGAAGTAATAAAACAAGAATGGTATAATCTGTATTGGATTTATGATGATGAAATATTTGACAGTTTATGCGACAAACTTATCAATAGCAAAATGCCGGGGCAATGCCTGGAACAATTTTTGGTAAAGCTTGTGGTAATGGTCGAAATGGCTACAGGTTTCAGCAATGAAGGAGTGCTTAACATAGAGGATATAAATGATGCTATCCGGTGGCTGGAAAATTACCGGGACTCTTTATACCTGAAAGCTTCCCAGTCAAAAGATCTGAGTAAACTACCGGTATGTTTTTTAAAGGTCATATCCTACATCAGGGAGAAAGAAAATTTAAAGCTGAGAGAAGAAGATGTTGCAGATTATGTTAATATGAGCAGAAGTTATTTCTCTCAGAGTTTTAAGAAGATTACCGGAATAACTTTCAGTGACTATATAAAAAAGATGAGGATCAGCATGGCAAAAAAATTACTTCTGGAATCTGATGAACCGCTGGACAGGGTTGCTCAGACAGTTGGTTACGAAGATGTAAAGCACTTCAACCAGGTATTTTACCAAGTTGTTAATATAAAACCGTTGGATTTCAGGAAACAATTTTCTTCCCATAGCGATAAATGTCGGTAAAGTTGTGACAGAAACCGGAAAAAATAATGGTTTCGACTTTGATAGATGGAAATTTTACATTAAAAATGAAACAAGGCACCGTTTACCAAATCTTTTTTATGGTGTACGATTAAAATGTAAAAATAAAAGGATGATCTCAGAAAACTGCTAAATCTTAAAATACATGCAAAACTTTTTTCTAATCATTATCAAATTATCAACAAAGATAAGCAATAATAAATTGAATACGGACATCCTAACCGTGCGGCAGTGTTTGGCATCACAAATCCTGTTGTGTCGTAAAAAACAGGGTGGTTTTGTTGGAAGATTCAATGATAAACTTTTTTCTGTCTATTCTTGAAAGCAAGCCCATTTCTACAAAGCGAGGTGTGACAAATCATGTGAAACAGACAAATTCATAAATATTGCTCGTCCATTAGAATCACAGCTTTAATGCTCAAAATACGCTTTGCTCAACAGTTTTCGAGATTGTCCAGAAAGATATGGGGGGAATTGGAATGAAAAAAAAGATTTTTGCCCTTTTATTGGTGTGTTTTATGTTGGTCAGCAGTGTGGCGTGCTCATCGGATAGCGGCGGTTCGGACAAGGATACATCAAAAGATACTTCCACTTCAAGTTCCGATACAGCAAATTCTGGCACTTCAGATTCAGACACAGTAGAGCTTACGGGTGATGATGCAGCTTTCGCAAAGTTTCCCCAAATGGTGGATGTGCATATTGGTATGAGCGTTGACCCCACAGACAAAACGCTGCCGGAAGGTGATAGTGCGGAAAATAACCAGTATACCCGATACCTAAGAGAAAACTTCAATATCAATGTCATAGTGGACTGGAGTGCGGCGCAGGGCAATAACTTCAACCAAAAGGTAAGCCTTGCCATTGCTTCCGGTGATCTTCCCGACGGATTGGTAGTCAACGACCGCACATACATGGTAAAAGCCGCCAAATCGGATCTGCTTTATAACATCACCGAGCTTTTTGATAAGTACGCTTCGTCCCAGGTAAAAGAAATAATAGACAGCACCGAAGGCCGTGCCATGGAAAATGCAAGCTATGACGGAAAGATGGTTTCCCTTCCCAATATTACAGTGGATACCGATGGTGTGCATGTGATGTTTATACGCAAGGATTGGCTGGACAAACTGAACCTCCCTGTGCCCAGGACATTGAAAGATATTGAAAATACGGCAAAAGCTTTTGTAGAAAACAAGATGGGCGGAGAAAAAACCATAGGTATTTCAGGTCCCGACAAGAACAGTTATTCCTATTGTACATTCCTTACTTCATCTAACAACAAATCAGGATTTGATCCCGTATTCCAGGCATTGGACGCTTACCCCGGGTACTGGCTGGATGATGGCGATGGTAAAGTCTATTACGGAACTTTAAGTGAAAACACCAAGCAAGCTTTGGAGCTTCTGGCAAGATGGTACAAAGAAGGGCTAATAGATCCGGAAATGGGAACCCGGGATTCCGCTGCCGAACCCATTAACGCAAATCAGGTAGGTATCTTCTTCGGACCTTGGTGGAGCCTAGGGTATGGGAACGGTGATTCTTTCAAGAATGATCCAACGGCCAACTGGCAAGCTTACCCGGTTTATACCGACGACGGAAAATGGAATGTCCATATGAAGACTGTTGGTACAACTTATACCTTGATTGACAAGAACGCCAGCGAAGATGTCGCCAAAGCGATTATCATTATGAACAATGTGCTTGTAAGGGATGAAGCAATTTTTGACACCTCCGTTGCCATTGGCTGGTATCCGCTGCGCAACGTCATGGCAGCAGCCGATGAGTGTGAATATGAATATAGGGAATTATGGAAAGTCTTAAAAGGAGAAGCGGATCCGGAAGACTACAATAAGCCCAATAGCCTTTACAAGCTTATGTATAGTGATGCAAAGGTTGTCAGGGATATAGTAAAACCGACAGGCGATGAACTGAATATTGAGAATTTTGATCAGTCAGACTTTGGCAATTTCCAGCGCATGTACGCTCTTCTGGTAGGAAATCGGCCGTATGCGACTCTCAAACCGGACAAAAAGATATACAGTGTGACTTATAACCAGACTGAGACGATGGAGAGAAAGTGGGCAAATCTTAAGAAGCTGGAAGATGAAACTGTGCTGAAAATAATCCTTGGGCGTGAACCTATCAGCAGCTTTGATGACTTTGTAGCGAAATGGAAAGCCCAGGGTGGAGATGAGATAACAGCAGAAGTACAGGCAGAATATGATAGAAACAAGTGATATTTCAAACCGATAAATGAATCAAAACACAAGGCGCTTTTGGTCAAAAAGCGCCTTGTGGAATACGGGCTTAAAAACAGATACATCAAAAAGTAAGGAGTAATACAGCATGAAGACTAGACGTATCATTGTTGAAAAGCATTATTATTTAATGATGCTGCCGGGAATGCTCTGGCTGGTGTTATTTAGCATCGTGCCTATGTCCGGTATAATTATGGCTTTTCAGGATTATAATCCGGGGAAAGGAATTTTCCGCTCCAAATGGATAGGCATGGAAAATTTCCGATACCTAATGCAGCTTGACGACAGCAAACAGGTCATTATCAATACTCTTATAATATCCGTCGGCAAAATAATTTTCAACCTGCTGGTTTCCTTAGTATTTGCGCTGATGCTGAATGAGATAAGAAATCTAAAGTATAAAAAGTTCGTACAGACAGTTGTTTTTTTACCCCATTTTATATCATGGGTTGTCATGTCTACAATAGTTATCGGTGTTTTTGGATATACCGGTGTTATAAATGCCATCATGGGATGGTTTGGCAGGGAGCCATATTTGTTTATGGCTGATGCTTCTATATTCCGTCAATTAGTGATCGGGACGGAAGTATGGAAAGAATTCGGTTATAATGCGGTAATTTTTTTAGCGGCATTGACTTCAATAAATCCAAATCTGTATGAAGCAGCAGCCATTGATGGAGCCAACCGTTTACAGAGCACATGGTATATTACATTACCGGGCCTTGCTTCCACTATAGTGCTTTTAGGGGTGCTTAGTCTGGGTAATGTCCTAAATGCAGGATTTGACCAGGTGTACAATTTATACAATCCGTTGGTATATTCTACAGGAGATATCCTGGATACTTGGATTTATCGCTTAGGGTTGCAAAACCTTCAGTATTCCCTGGCGACAGCGGCCGGTTTATTTAAATCAGCAGTGAGCTTTATTATGATAACCGTTTCCTATATTCTTGCTTATAAATTTGCCGATTACAAGGTGTTTTAGGAGGGGATGTTCTTGGTAAAAAGTAGAAGCATTGGATCCAGAATTTTATATGCGGCCAACGTTTTAGTACTGTTCATTTTTGCTTTAAGTTGTATATATCCGTTCTGGTATACCTTTTCCCTGTCCATTTCGAGAAAGTCGGCGGCCAATGCAGGTTTGGTAACTTTCTATCCCATTGGCTTTACTCTTAGCTCATACAAGGAAATCATCAGCGATATAAAATTTTTCAACTCTTTCTGGATATCAATACAACGTACTGTTCTGGGTACATCCCTCTCACTTCTTGTGGCGATAATGATGGCTTATCCTCTTTCAAAAACCAAGAAAGAATTCAAGGCCAGAAATATATTCATGTGGATATTGATATTCTGCATGCTGTTTAACGGAGGCCTTATACCCTGGTATATCACCGTAAAGAGCTATAAGCTGCTGGATACCATTTGGGCTTTGGTTTTAGGGGGAAGTGTTCCCGTATTCAATGTAATACTGCTTATGAATTTCTTCCGCAATTTTCCTGATGATATCGAGGAAGCGGCTATTATTGACGGCTCCGGACCATGGCGTACCCTGTTCACGGTTATTGTTCCATGCTCTCTTCCGGCCATTGCAACGGTTACCTTATTTAACGGTGTCTATCATTGGAATGAATTTTTTAATGGTCTGGTATTGATGAGCAATGAAACAAAGTACCCCCTGCAGACATATATTCAACAGTTGGTTGTGAATATTCCTACCGATACGGAACTTACGCCGGATCAGTACAAAAGGCTGTCGGAGTTGTCCAACAAGTCCCTGGATGCGGCAAAAGTATTCATATCCATAATCCCGATGCTTGTGGTTTACCCATTTTTGCAAAAATATTTTGTTTCCGGGATTATGCTTGGAGCCGTAAAAGAGTAGGTTGATACGTGGGCATGTGGAAAGATGGCAAAACTGTCAATGAAAAAATATTACTCTCACAGGTAGATTTTTAGTTATAATATTAGGCAGGCAAGCAAATTGATAAAAGGAGTGGTAGTATGAAATTTACAAACGGTTATTGGCAGATGCGCGATGGCCTTAAGGCTTTTTTTCCCGCAGAAGCATACAGCATTGATGTAAAGGAAACCTCCCTGGAGGTGTATGCACCTTCCAGACCTATAAAGCATCGCGGCGACACTTTGAACTGTCCGATGTTTACGGTGGAACTGTCTTCTCCTATGGAGGACGTAATCAGAGTGAAGTTATACCACCACAAGGGTTCTGTCATAAAACCACCGGCTTTTGAAATAAAGGAAAATCCGGAAACAAAAGTAACGACAGTTAGCAATGAGGATGCTGCTGCCCTGACATCGGGACGATTGACTGCCCGGGTAAAGAAGGGAAGGGACTGGGGAATAGATTTTATTGCCGAAGATGAGTTGGTCACAGGAAGCGGAATGAAAAACATGGGATATATTGTGATGGATGACGGCAGCACATATGTGCACGAACAGCTTTCCCTGGGTGTTGCCGAATATATCTATGGCCTGGGGGAAAGGTTTACTCCTTTTATAAAGAACGGGCAGGTTGTTGATATGTGGAATGAAGATGGAGGCACCAGCAGTGAGATAGCTTACAAGAACGTCCCGTTTTACATGTCCAGCAAAGGCTATGGCGTATTTGTGAACCACCCTGAAAAGGTGTCCTTTGAGATAGCGTCGGAAAAGGTGAGCCGGGTACAGTTCAGCGTGCCGGGAGAGTGTCTTGAGTATTTCATCTTATACGGACCTACCCCTAAAGAAGTATTGGAGAAATACACGGCTCTTACCGGAAGACCATCCCTGCCTCCGGCATGGTCCTTCGGACTTTGGCTTACCACCTCCTTTACCACCAGCTATGATGAAAACACCGTCACCAGTTTTATTGACGGCATGGCAGAAAGGGATATTCCTCTACATGTATTCCATTTTGACTGCTTCTGGATGAAAGAATTTGAATGGTGCAATTTTGAATGGGATGAGAGGGTTTTTCCGGACCCTGAAGGCATGCTGAAAAGGCTTAAGGAGAAAGGCTTAAAGATCTGCGTATGGATCAATCCATATATCGCCCAGAAATCCAGGCTTTTCGATGAAGGCATGGAAAAGGGCTATCTGTTGAAAAGGCCTAACGGTGATGTATGGCAATGGGATATGTGGCAGGCTGGCATGGGTCTGGTTGATTTCACCAACCCGGAGGCCTGTGAATGGTATAAGTCGAAATTAAGACGCCTGCTGGATATGGGAGTGGACTGCTTCAAGACCGACTTTGGAGAAAGAATCCCTACAGACGTGGTTTATTATGACGGCTCAGACCCTGTGAAAATGCACAATTATTACACTTTCTTATACAACAAGACCGTGTTCGAGGTGCTGGAAGAGAAATACGGAAAGGGAGGGGCATGTCTATTTGCCCGGTCGGCGACAGCAGGAAGCCAGCAGTTCCCCGTTCATTGGGGAGGGGATTGCAGCGCCAGTTATGAATCCATGGCCGAAACATTGAGGGGAGGACTATCCCTGGGCATGTCGGGCTTTGGCTTCTGGAGCCATGATATAAGTGGATTTGAAAGCACTGCCACTGCCGATCTGTACAAAAGGTGGGCTGCTTTTGGCCTGCTTTCTTCTCACAGCAGGCTCCATGGAAGCGCTTCCTACAGGGTGCCGTGGATGTTTGACGAAGAATCGGTGGATGTGGTGAGATTTTTCACAAAGCTGAAATGTAGCCTCATGCCCTATCTGTATGGTGCCGCATGCGAAGCATCCGGAAAAGGTATACCGGTATTGAGAAGCATGCTTCTGGAATTTCCGGATGACCCCGTATGCAGTTATCTGGACCTTCAATACATGCTGGGAGGTTCCCTTCTGGTAGCTCCTATATTCAATGACAAAGGAAAGGCAAAATACTATCTGCCTAAGGGAAAATGGACCCATTTCCTGGATGGAAGGGTAGTGGAAGGCGGCCGATGGATGGAAGAAGAATACGGATATATGAGCCTTCCCCTCTGGGCACGGCCCAATACCATTATTGCCTTGGGTTCTGTTGATACAAGGCCTGACTATGATTACAGCCAGGATGTGGCATTCCATATCTTTCAACTGGATGACGGCACCAGCGCAGCAGCGGAGGTTCCCGGATTGGATGGGAGGAACATAATGACTGCAAAAGCTGCGAGAACAGGCGATATATTGAAGGTTACCGTAGACATGGCAAATAAACCCTGGTATGTGGTGCTGCGCAGCAAGGATGCGGTGGAGGTTGTCAAAGGAGCAGTTGCAGAGAAGAGTCCTATGGGAGTGCGCATCAAAGCGGAAGCAGGAATGAAGGAGATTGAAGTAAAGCTGCTGAATGAATAAATGATAATTTTAAGAAAATATCCAGACAATTTTGTCGTGAGTTGAACGCAAAACCCAGCAGTTTAAGCAAAAGCCGGTTTACTTACGCTGCTGGGTTTATTTATGCTATAACATAGCATTTTTAAGAACGAATTGCTTACTTATTGAACTTTGTTGCATTTTTATCAAGTAAATTTGAAACCTAATGTGATATCATTTTATAATAGAATTATATAAATTGGTTTGAGTTCAACTGGCAAAATGGATGACTTTTGCACCGAAGGGATTCTAAGTCAATTCGGTAATTGCAGTGGTCAAATATGAAACTGAAGGCGGACTTGCAATATGATTAAATCCTTTGAACCTATAGTGGACAAAGATTGCAGGATACTGATTCTGGGGAGCATGCCGAGCGTAAAGTCCCTGGAAAAGCACCAATATTACGGCAATAAGCAGAATCATTTCTGGAAGATAATATACGAGCTGTTCAATGAGGAATTTGATGACGACTATGAAAGAAGGAAGACATTCCTGCTTAAGCATCATGTTGCAGTTTGGGATGTTCTGAAAAGCTGTGACAGAAAAGGCAGCAGCGATTCTAAAATCGTGAATCCTGTGCCCAACGATTTTGATGCTTTTTTAAGGCAATACCCTAATATAAAATCAGTGTTTTTTAATGGAAGCAAAGCGGAAGAGCTGTTCAAAAAAATGGTAGAGGTAAAATTAAACATCAGAAAGGATATTTTGTTTCACAGGCTGCCTTCCACCAGTCCGGCCAATGCGGTAAAATATAAAGATAAGCTGGAGCAGTGGAAAATCATACTATCTGAACATTTTTGGGAGTAAAGTGATATGCAGAGGTTAAAAAGGGTTTTTTACATAATACTATTGATTTCAGGTATATCAGGGATATTTAATACCTTAGTTCTGTTGTTCTATGCCGGCATGAATTTGGGCATCCTGCTTCCGGGGCTGGCGGGCATTGTATTCATAGCCTATGCCTGCCTTAAGCTGTCGGTTTATAAGGACAAGGCAATTATAAAAAGCCGTATCATGAGAAACTTGATTAAGGCAGGGCTTATTGCTTTTGCCGTATCCTTTGTGCTGATAGAAGGCTTGATAATTTACAATAACAGGTCCCAGGATGATGTCAGAACTGATTATCTCATAATACTGGGAGCCGGTTTAAATGGAGAAACGGTGTCACTGACCTTAAAGCAAAGGCTGGACAAAGGGATTGAATATTTAAACCGTTATCCGGATACCAAAGTCATTGTATCCGGAGGTCAGGGATATGGAGAGGATATATCGGAAGCGGAAGCCATGAAAAGATATCTAGTCAACCGGGGAATAAATCCGGAAAGGGTGATAATGGAGGACAAATCCACAAGCACGATGGAGAATTTCAGGTTTTCCAAAAAGCTGATATCAGACATGGAGAATCAGGATATAGATAAAATAATGATAGTAACCAATGATTTTCATATGCTGAGATCGAAAATGCTGGCCCGGAGAAATGGATTTGAACCCTACGGCATCACGTGCGGCACCCCCATATCCGTAAGGTTTAACAGCTACTTAAGGGAATACTTTGCTTTGATCAAATCCTTTTTACTGGACAGGTGAGCATGAGTTGTTATCACGAAAATAGTAATGTTATTTTCACTATTGGTTGTGTTATGCAAACATGAAGGGTTGTGCAGAATAATCATAAAAAGCGCGAGCTTACTCTAACGGGAGGAAAGGTCTATGAAATACAAAGCATATATAGGCACTTATTCAATGAGAGGAAGTAAAGGCATCTATCTTACGGAGGTTGACGGCCACACCGGCGAGATGCATATCCTGGATGCATATGAGTCTTGCAATCCGTCCTATTTAGCTCTATCCAGGGACAAGAAATACCTGTATTGCGTGCTGGAAACAGAGGAAATTGACGGCCTCTATGGAGGCGCTGCGGCTTCTTTCAGAGTAAATGAAGATGCAACCTTAACCTTTATTTCAAAAGCATATACCGGAGGTACTTATCCTTGCCACTTGACAGCCGATAAGGATAACAGGTTTCTATATGTGGCAAATTACGGCGACGGAAAGTTGACGATATTTCCAATAGATGGTGGCGTGATCGTAAACAAGCCTGAAATAATACAGCATAAAGGCAGTGGACCTAATAAAGACCGCCAGGAAGGTCCTCACATTCACTGTGCAGTGTTTGATAGAAGGGAAGAAAGGCTTTGCGTAGCAGATCTCGGCATAGATAAAGCTGTCTTATACAAAGCCGGAAAGGGTACAATTGTTGAAGGCAGTGTTTTTGAAGTAAAACCGGGAGCAGGCCCAAGGCATGTTGTGTTTTCAGGGAACGGGAGATACGCATGGTTGGTGTGTGAGCTTACCAACGAAATATATGCTTATGATGCTCAGAATTCAAAATGTATCGGTGTGTACAAAACCCTCCCAAGAGATTTCAGTGGAGATAGCACATGCGCTGCCATAAAAATATCCCAGGACGGACGGTTTGTTTGCGCTTCAAACAGGGGGCACGACAGCATATCGGTGTTCGGTGTGAAGGAGGAAACTGGTGAGCTGACGCTAACAGGGGTTTACTCCACAAGAGGAAATACACCCCGCGACTTTTCCTTTTCACCGGATGGACGTTTCTTGTTGGCAGCAAATCAAAATTCGGATACCATAGAAGTATTTTCTTTTTTAAACGGGCATTTGGAGCATACAGGGTATAGTGTAAACATACCGGCGCCTTCATGTATTGTTTTTCTGTAAATAGCGGTTTGCTTAAAATAGCTTGGAAATGACATGAAGTTTTCCAGCAATATATGCATAATACCAAAAACGGTTACATCCATGTCATTTTTGTTGGACTTTATGAAATTGCGAAAAATATTATGCTTTATCATGATATCCCTCTGCAAGAAATTGCTTGAAGATATAAGTTTAAAATCTGAAAATTTACATGGCAGAGACTAGGGATTCAGGTTCGGATATCTTTACAGACAATGCAGTTGAAAAGGATAAAGGATATAAAAGCTGTCGGTGTGTCTAAGTATCATACCGACAGCTTACGGGTGGTATCCCGGATTATAAGTTTGGTTCTTAAGGATAAATGAGCATAGTCATAAAAACGGCTGCTGTTGTTAATGACCTGAACCAATAACTTGGCCGAAGCATATCCGATCTCATCGAAAAATTGCTTTACGGTAGTAAGAGGGATCATGCTGTGTTTTATTACCTCCGAGTCGCCAAATCCGACTATAGATACATCGTCAGGTACACGTATGCCCTCGCTGTATAAAGCGTTCATAACCTTCAGGGCGCAGTGGTCATTGGCGGCGAAAAAGGCAGTGATGCCACCCTTTTTAGTATTTGCAACCAATCGGTCTAAGTCGACTTTATAGTCCGGGAAGCAGTTCTCAGGATTAACTTCCAGAGACATGCTTGCCAAAGCGTCTTTATATCCGGCAAACCTTTCCTGCTCTGTGCTTAAGCTTAAATGACTGCCAACAAACGCTATGTTGGTGTGATTAAGCTTAAGAAGATGATGTGTTGCAGCAAAAGCCCCGTCATGATCATTGCTGCCGACAAAATTGCAGGGGAACAAAGGAGTATACCTGTCCACCAAAACAAACGGAATATTGTTGTCATGGAGGAATTTATAACTGGGTATGCAATTTTTCGGTTCTTTTGAGTATATAATAAATCCTTCAACATTCTTGCTGAGTAAATTTTTTATGCTGGAAATCTCACTTTGGCTGTCACCGTCGGTGCATTCAACAATCAATGAAAAATTCTGACTCATGAGATACTTTTGCATACTAATTATTAATTCAATGTATGCGTTATCTCTTACATCAATATCGGAAAACATGAACGTAACAAGCCTGTTGGTATTCCTGCCGCTTTGCAAAAACTTATCGGAAACAAAGCTTCCCTTGCCTTTGATGCGGTATATAATGCCGGAATTTACCAATTCAGACATTGCTTTTCGCACAGTGATATTGCTGATATTCATTATTTGCGAAAATTCACTTTCGCTGGGGATTTTATCCCCTGCCTTCAGATCTCCGCTTTTTATTTTGTCCAGAACATAATCAATGACCATCTGATATTTTGGATACTTTGCCATTATATACTCTCCTATTTGCAGAACTTATTGGGTATTATGCCAAATCAACCGATGTTCCTGGTAAAATCGCCTATTAATCAATGAAACAAACTAATAGCTCATTGTTTGCACAATCATGATATTAATGTAATTATAATTAAAATATAGAAACAATTCAATGAATAAACAATGCTATTGTGAAAATCTATTTCAAAATTAAAATTTACTATTTACAAAATATGATTGTTAACATATAATAAGTTTAGACAACATAGTATACATTATCAATCTCTCAAAAATACTTAATTAAAAACAACTTATAACGAATGCTTTTTATACAAATCCATATAGCTTAAAATGGAGGCGTACCATGTCTGACAAAATTAAGAAAATCTATTATTTATCCAGCACTCATTGGGACCGTGAGTGGTATCGTGATTTCCAAGGTTTTCGATTCCATCTGGTGGAAAGAATAAATGAAATAATCGATGTTTTGGAGAGAGATCCATCCTTTACTACCTTTATCATGGATGGGCAGACTATTGTCCTGGATGACTATTCAGAAATCGAACCTGTCAAAAAAGATCGTCTTATTCAATTGATACGTGAGGGTAGAATTGTTGTCGGACCCTGGTATACTATGCCCGATGAGTTTCTTGTTACAGGTGAAAGCCTGATCCGCAATTTGCAGATAGGTCATCAATTGGCCAGGAAATATGAAACTGAAGCCATGAAATATGGTTATATATGTGATATATTCGGACATATAGCTCAATTACCTCAAATTCTGAAAGGGTTTGGTATCGAAGGGGCCCTTTTGGGCAGAGGCACCAACTACCACAACTGCCCTGCGCACTTTATTTGGGAATCCCCGGACGGCAGCAGGTGTATTACCTTCAAAGTGCCAGAGGAGACAGGGTATGCGACTTTTTGGTCAGATGTGTATCTCGATTATTTATTGGGCAAGGACCGGGAGAAAGAAAATCTCATTTCCAGAGCATGCCAATATGTGGATAAGGAGCTTAAACGTTCGGATATACCCTATGTAGTCTTGATGGATGGCATGGACCATGAACGAATTCATAAGGAAGCAACCTGGATTGCTTCCCGATTGTCTGAAATTTATGATTGTCCTGTAGTTTTTGAAAACATGGAAAATTTGGTGGCGGATTTGAAAGCCTATGTATCTCAAATGCCGGTAAAACGCGGTGAGCTGAATGAGACTGCTAAAATGCAAAGCGGGCATAACATGCTTATCACCAATACATTATCCAGCCGATATGACCTGAAGAGGGCCAATGATGAATGTCAGATTCTGTTGGAGAAGTGGGCTCTGCCTATGACAGCCGTAGCCAGACTGAAAGGTTGTGACATTCAGAGCACCTATACGGATCTCGCATATAAATTATTAACCCAATGCCATGCTCATGACTCAATTTGCGGATGTTCTATAGATGCAGTACATAAAGACATGCACTATCGCTTCAGACAGGTGAAGTCCATTGCTAAAAACATCACAGATAAAGCAGTGCGGTATGAATTGAACCATAATGCAGAAGACAAGCCATCCGAAGTCAGTGTGCTGTCTGTATTTAATCCGCTTCCTTTTGCCCGCCGGGAGACAATAACGGTTACTCTGGACTTTATCCAGGACTATCCTAACAGATTTGCCGATCCCAGCAATCCGGAGCAGAGAAATGCATTCAAAATAATGGACAGAGAAGGAAGGGAAATCCCATACAATCTAGTCGAGATTAAGAAAAACAGCTTTACAGAGAAGCCGGGTGAATTATACCGCTATACGGCCGATCTATATACTATAGCTTTTCTGGCAGAACTTTCACCTATGGGTCCTACAGAATATATGATAGTGCCATATGATAAGCCTATCCGCTATTTAAATGAGATATCAACATCGGAAACATCCTGTGAAAATGAGTATATCAGGTTGGAAATCAATGCGGATGGTACCATTAACATAAAAGATAAGGAGACCGGCAAAGAGTACAGGAATCTCATGAGCTACCTGGATGATGGGGAAATCGGTGACGGATGGTTTCATGCCGGCCTCGTGAAGGACAGGGTTGTTTCAAGCCGTGGAAGCCGCTGTGTTATAGAAAAAATAGATGATGGCCCTGCAGCTTGTACTTTTTGCATAACCCATTACATGAGGGTTCCGAAAAGGGCTGTCCGTGATATCCATGGTTTTTCCAGATCCGACGACACAATAGATCTAAAAATCAGTTCCAAGATCACTCTGGGTGTCGGAAACCGATGGGTGGATGTGGCTACCAGCATTGATAACGTGGCCAGAGACCACAGACTCAGGCTTAAACTTCCTACAGGAATTGAAGGCAATACATATAACGCCAGTCAGGCTTTCTGCTTTGTTGAAAGAGAGATTGGATTCAATCGCGATACAGGAGAATGGAAAGAGGCAGACCTAGCGGAAAAAGCTTTCGAAAGCATTGTTTTGAAGAGAGATGCTTTGGGAGACGGTCTGGCTTTTATCTCCGGAGGCGGTCTCCATGAATGTGCCGTGCTGGACGATGAGAATTACTCCATGATAATTACATTATTCCGTTCCTTTTCCAAAACACATTTGACCGACGGAGAGGAAGACGGGCAACTTCAGCAGATTTTAAATTTCAATTACAGACTTATGCCCATTCGCTCCACGGATTCCTTTGCTGAAATAATCAGGGTAAAGGATTGTCTGCAGGCAGGTATAAGAACTGTTACCGAAAGAGTAAGCGATACATATTTGCCTAAAAGCAATCCGGGGGCCTTTGTCTTGGAAGGAGATCATGTTGTTGTTTCACTGATCAAAACCCCTGAAGACTTGGAAAAGGATGCGGTTATCCTTCGCTGTTCCAACTACAGCAATAATAGTTCCAATGCTGTCTTGCGTTGTCCTGCACCCGTAAAGGAAGCTTTTGAAACCGATTTGCTGGAAAACAGTTTATTACCGGCAGCTTTTGAGAACGATTTGCTGCATATGAGCTTTAATCCCTGGGAGATAAAGACCTTCCGCATCAGGTTCTAGGCATGAAGTCAGTGGACAGGTATCCAAGAATTTCATATAATTATTCATATAAGCATATACTCGAAAATTTGTACTATAGTGACCTAGGATAGGAGCAGTAAAAATGCATAAATATGATGTGGTTAAAAATTATATACTGTCAAAAATTAAATCAGAGGAATACCTGCCGGACCAGAGGCTGCCAAAGGACGACGAGATTTCAGAACTGCTTGGTGTAAGCACTATAACTGTCAGGAAAGCCATGGGGGAGTTGGTCAATGAGAACATAATTTACCGTGTTAGAGGCAGAGGAAGCTTTGTAAAAGGTAAACCGTCGATCCGGAATTCCTCGTCCCAGAATCTTGTGACATTCCTGCTTTCGACCAATGACGCAAATGACAGTTCATATATCAGGATCATAATAGGAATCCGGCGCTACCTTTCCCAGGTAGGTTACTCCTTGATTGTTGAAAATCCCGGAGAGGATCCGGCAAGGGAGAGACAGGCAATTGATAAATATCTGGATAGCGGTGTCGCTGGGTATATTATTTATCCGTCCAATCCGGAACTGTCTGTCGAAAACTTCAGATATCTGAAGGATAAGAACATACCTTTTGTCACTATGGACAGATATGCCAAGTATTTTCCTACCAATACTGTTGTGTGCAACAATCATGACGGAGCTTTTTCTGCGGTGGAGCATCTTATCTCTTTGGGACATAAGAAAATAGGCTTTATATCTGAGAAATTTTATCTAAGCTCGGAAAAAGAGCGCTTTGAGGGTTATACCGATGCTTTGCATTATGCTTCCCTTGAAGTGGATGACGAACTGCTGTTTTTGGAGCCGAAGGTGGATTATGATCGCTTGATAAAAGCCGTTAAAACCCGGAAGATTACTGCATTGTTTTGTGTAAATGACCGCCGCGGGCTGGAAGTGATCAATGCTTTTACCGAGAGAGGAATCAGAATCCCGCAGGATGTGTCCATTATGGGATTTGATGATTATGAAGCATCAAAACTGTCGCCAGTTCCCTTAAGCACTGTCAAACAGCATTTTGAAGAGGTGGGCTACTGGGCAGCCAAAATGCTTTTAAAAACCATAGAAAATCCCAATCTGCAATTCAGCAAGATGATGATCGGATGTCAGCTGGTCATCCGTAAGTCTACAGCGCCGCTGGTTTAAAGGAAATTAATTTGCAAAGGGAGTAGGAAGGAACTTGTATTTTATGCATGAAAGATTGCATGTATGAAATTAAAAATATAGCTTTGAAATTTAGTTAAATTCTTTAAGGAGGTAGGGGGCATGACAGGAAAGGAACATTTTCTGAATATAGCCAACAGAAAAAGTGATAAATGTGGTTTTTGGCATGGATGCCCAAACCCGGCCAGCATAGAAACGCTATACGGTTATTTTGAGGTAGAGAATGATTTTGAGTTGGGGCTTAAGTTAAACTCTACCTGTCGATGGGTTATGCCAGAAAAGTATGGTATGTGGCAGAATCCGGAGCAACCGGTCATGTTTGATGTTTTGCTGGGCAAGAAACGGGATAGCTTAAATCAAGCCGGAGTATTTGCTGATTGCGAAGATGTGTCAGAAGTAGAGCGGTTTCCATGGCCGGATGTGAAATATTGTGATTTCACAAAAACGCTGGAGGAGATCGATAAAACCATTGAGGCAGGGCAAGCGGTTCTTTCCGGGTCTTGGAGTGCTTTTTTCCACATTGCCTGTGACTTTTTCGGCATGGAAAATTACTTTGTAAAGATGTATACCGATCCAGCCGTGGTGGAAGCAGTTACCGAACATATAGTTGATTTCTATATGGCAGCCAACGAGAAGCTCTTTGATTTAGCCGGGGACAAAATAGATGCATTTTTCTTCGGCAATGACTTTGGAAGCCAGCTGGATTTGCTCATCTCACCGGAGATGTTCTTAAAGTTTGTAATGCCGTATTTCATCAAGTTTACCCAGCAAGCGAAGCGCCGCGGCTACAAGGTAGTGCTGCATTCCTGCGGAGCAATTGACAAAGCGATCCCTTACCTGATCGACGCAGGAGTGGACATTTTGCATCCTATACAGGCAAAAGCAGCGAATATGGATGCCGACAGCCTGTCCAAAAAATATAATGGAAAAATAGTTTTCATGGGAGGCGTGGATACTCAGCATATCTTACCCTTTGGCACACCCCAGGAGGTAAGAGATGAAGTAAGGCGCATACGGGAAATATTCGGACCAAACTTCATTGTATCTCCGAGCCATGAATCCCTGCTGCCCAACATACCACCCGAAAATATTGTGGCGATGATGGAAGCTGCTATGGAATAAGAGATAAATAAAGTATACTAAGTTGAGTTTATTTTAGGGACTAATGTATATTTAAATAAATAAAAATTTTCAATAAATATTGAGTATGATTGGAAACGATGATATAATGTAAATAAATAAATTGATTTAATATGGTTGACATTTGCTCGTATCTACAGCAATTTGACTGTTACCATTCTCAGCCGGTTCAAAGCATGTGTTATACTAAAAGTTAGTATGTTATATAATTCACATAGGTTATTACATATACACCTGTTTATTTGGAATAAGTTGAACGAATCATATTTGTAATGCCGCAGTACTGAAGTAAATGCAAATGTATATTAGTTCATGAGATCATATCGGAAAGGTGTGGATGTGAGGTATGCGAAAAGCATCATTGGCAGCAAAACTGTGGAAGCAGCGGTATCTTATTTTAATGGCACTTCCTGGTTTTCTTGTAGTTCTGATCTTTAATTATTTCCCTATGTATGGTATTTTGATCGCTTTCAAGGACTACAGTCCGGTGAAAGGAATTTTAGGCAGTGATTGGGTTGGATTTCAGCACTTTCAGGATTTCTTTCGAAACCCGATGGCTACCAGAATACTGAAAAACACGTTGTTACTAGGCATTTACACTTTGTTGTGGAGTTTTCCGGCACCAATTATTCTGGCCCTGCTTTTCAATGAACTTAAGAATCAGCATTTCAAGAAGCTTGTTCAGACTGTATCCTATTTCCCTAATTTCATATCAGTAGTGGTTGTAGCTGGAATGTTAAAAGAGTTTTGCTCCAGGGACGGTCTTTTCAACAACTTGTTGGGGTTGTTCGGGGTAGAGCCTATCATGTTCCTTCTAAAGCCTGAATATTTTCGCACGATATTTATAGCGTCGGGAATTTGGCAAGGAGTAGGTTTCGGTTCTATTATATATCTTGCTGCGCTAAGCAGTGTAGACCCAACGTTGTATGATGTTGCTGAAATAGACGGTGCAAACCGCTGGCATAAGATGTTGCATGTAAGCTGGCCGGCTATCAAACCTACCACAGTCATTTTATTGATCTTTTCCGTGGGAGGAATATTGGGAAATGATTATCAGAAGATACTCCTGTTGTATTCGCCCGAGACCTACAGCGTATCTGATGTAATTGGTACCTATGTGTACAGGGAAGGCTTGCAGGGAGCGCGATTTGAATATACGTCCGCTATTGGCCTGTTTATGTCGCTGGTATCGTTCATCATTCTGTATCTTACAAATGCCTTGTCGCGTAAAGTTTCAGAAACCAGCCTGTGGTAGAGGAGAGTGAAATCAATTGAGAAGTAATGTAAGAAGTAAAAGAAGACGAAAAGAAAGCTTTGGGTCTAAAGTATTTGACGCTTTTAATATTCTAATAATGATTTTTATTCTCGTAGTTGTACTTTATCCCGTCCTTAATATAATCGCTATATCTTTCAGCAGCGTAGCCCATATTTCCAAGGCTGATATTTCAATATGGCCAAAAGGCTTCAATGTGAATTCATACTATCTGGTACTGAGGGATAAGTTTGTATACACCGGTTATGTAAATTCGATTTTGTATGCGGCGGGTTCAACCCTGCTGATGCTGCTTTTCACATCCATGATGGCTTATGCCTTGATGGTGCAGGAGTTTGTATTTAAGAAATTTATAAACATTTATCTGACAATAACCATGTTCTTTGGAGGCGGCTTAATCCCTACCTATATCATGATGCAAAGGCTGAAATTGCTTGACACTCCATGGGTAATGATAATCCCAGGATGCGTGGGAGCATACAATGTGTTTGTTTTCCGCACCTTTTTCAGGAATGTTCCGGGGGAGATGAGGGAATCAGCTCTGGTGGATGGTGCCAACGATATGCTAATTCTCTTTAAGATCATACTTCCGCTTTCCAAATCCTTGTTAGCCACCTTTGCATTATTTTCAATTGTAGGTTCATGGAACAGCTGGTTTAACGCTTTGATTTATCTGAAGGATGAGAACAAATATCCTCTTCAGTTGGTACTGCGCAATTACCTGTATGTCATTGATGCCAATGCCTTAGCCCGGAGATCCGGATCATCGGCTTCCGCTGTGAACAGTATGATGGCAAACATGAAAGTGACCCCCAAGGGAGTTCGTATGGCGATGATTGTCATAACCATGTTTCCCATCATGATGATATATCCATTTTTCCAGAAGTATTTTGTCAAAGGCGTTATGATTGGTGCCATAAAAGGATGAAAATGGATTTCTCCATTATATATAAAAAGAGGGTGGTGATGAAGAGGTTATTGCTGTTCCCTGGAAATACCAGGTATTTGTAGAGATGACAAGAAAATCAAGTCAAGGAGGTAAGAAAATGAAAAAACTATCAAAAAAATTGATAGCATTATTGACAGTTGCTTCTATGTTGTTTATGGTTGCATGTAGCTCAGGATCCTCAAATTCTGACAGCAGTTCAGATACAAAGGGATCTGCAACCGATACCACTTCCAGTAGTGGTGGCGATAAAACTGTTGATGCAAAACCATTAAAGTTTACAGCGACACTAACCGGCTGGGGCGGTGACGATGCGAACAGTATGGTGCATAAAGAGTGGCTCAAAGTTATGGAGGAAAAAATGGGCCGTCCTCTTGACATCACTTTTAACTGGATTCCTCAGGCAGAATATGAGGAAAAGTCCAAGCTGATGTTTTCAACCGGTGATTTGACCGACATCACGGTAACACCTTTCTGGTATGACTATGTGAAGGTAGCGAAAGATGGCTTGCTTCTGGAGTTGAGCCAGTATAAGGATCTTTTGCCCAATTATATGGAATGGGTAAAAGCTACCAAAGATGGTGAGGCTTTATGCTTCCTGCCCGATGGCACCATGTATGTCTTCATGCAGGGAGAACTGCCCAGATTTCCGGCAGACAAGGGCATGCTCGCTCAGAACATGTCTGCCTACAATTACAATGTGTTTGAAAAGCATAACATAAAAATACCGGAAACCCTGGATGAACTGTATGTCGCTGCTAAGAAACTCAAGGAGCTTTATCCCAATGAATATCCTATCAACACCAGATTCCAGAGCTTGAACCCCATATTCTATGCTCATCATGTGGACAGGGATGTCTACTGGAATGGTGAGGAATATGTATATGGTCCTTTCGAGGAAGGATACAAGGAATCCCTGATGTTCCTGAACAAGCTGTACACTGAAGGCTTGTTGGATCCGGAGTACTCTATCGAGACCAACGACACTATCAAGATGAAGGCTCTGAACCAGAAGAATTTTATATTCCTCAATGAGTGGTTTACCAGCCCGGGTGAATATAGCAGAAATAATGAAGAAGGCCTCAAGTTTGCTGTTACTTTGTATCCGGACAATCCAAAATACGGTAAGTGCTGGCAAACAGTATCCAACGTAAATACCATGAACCTTTCCAACTGGGGTATGTTTGCAATTGATGCAAAGACCAAGGACCCTGAGGGACTGATGAAATTCATTGACCTCCAGTACTCCGAAGAAATTATTCGTCTATTGACATGGGGTATTGAAGGAGTGACATATACCATCGGGTCGGATGGCAAGCCTCAGTTTGTAGATTCCATACTGAATGCCAAGGATCCATGGGCAGAAGGGGATAAATATGGTATGCGCGCCAGCAGCAAGCACCGTCCAGGTCTGCAGATGGCTGCCGATACAGCTGCCTATGTTGCCTTTGCACCAAATGATTATATATACTATGATGGTAAATTGCATGAGGAACCCATTGAAAAATCTCCTTATATAACAGAAATTCCTTTCCCTGAAAATGAATATATGCCTCCGTGGTTCAATGGTCCTACAGTAACCTTTACTACCGAAGAGAATCAGGAAATCTCGAAGATCAAGACAGCATTGGATACTTATCGCGATGAAATGCAGACCAAGTTCATCAGCGGCGAGGAAAGCTTTGCGAACTGGGATAAGTTCATCAATGGGCTCAAATCCATGGGCGATATAGATCGTCTGCTGGAGATATACAATGCCGCTGCTGATCGTTTCTATGGTAAATAATAAGAAATAAGCATATACTATGATCTGATCTAATTTCAAGTTAGATAAAAAGGCTGTCGGGCTGTGTAGCCTGACAGCCTCATATGTTTCTAATGATATATTAGAATGAAAGGAGTTAATACAGCTTGGTATACGAAAATGATCTTCTAATCAATGAATTTTTGGATTCATCCCAAGAAAGCAAGATCATCGATCTGAAAGGCATCATACCTATAGGGAAAATAGAGAAGAAGAATTCTGATGTGAAGGTTTCTCTATCCCTGGATAACAAGGAATATATGGACATACATGGTGATGATGCAAAAGGGGAGACTGCCCGTTTCATAAAAATAGATAAGGCAAAAGGGGAATGTGCTTCTGTTGCTGTTTATGCAGGGGAGGGATATGTCGCTTCCCGGAATGATTATTGGACGGACTGTTTCAAGCGTTATGAAGGCTGGGCAGGAGCTGACGGTATCTACTCCTTTAATATTGCAAACGGAAAAGACAATTATAATAACATGGATGACACAAAAACCCTGTTCTTTTTCGGGGACACCCTGATTTCAAAGATTGACAGGGAAACCCTGCGCAGAGAAGAGCCAGTTTATATGCCTAACAATACTTATGCCATTTTAGACGGGGGAGATCCTAAAAAGCCTGGTGCTCTTCAGTTTTATTATGATACTGATGATAATGGAATCCCATGTGCTGCCTTAAAGCCATCCAGGGATTGTTACGACTTCGAAGGAAAAGGAGAGGATTTTAGCAAGGCATATTTCTGGCAGCAGGACGGATTTGTGCATGGAGACAAGCTTTATTGCCTTCCGTCAATAATTACGGAGGACAAGTCGCAACCGGAAGGGTTTCAGTTCAGGTGCCTGGGTGTAGCCATAGCTGAAGTAAATATTGTAAATGGAATGCCGGATTTTAAAAATGCAAGACAATACAGAACTGAGCTATCGAGAGACACTGAAAGCTTTAATATCCATTATGGTGCATGCGTTCTGCCATATTTGAAAGAGGCAGGCTTTGAGAACGGTGACGGCTATGTTTATGTCTATGGATATATGACATTTCATGAAACCAGAAGACGCAGCCTTTGTGTGGCAAGGGTCCTGCCGGAGGACTTCACTGACTGGACTAAGTGGAGCTTTTTTGATGGGGAGGATTTTGTAAATGATATATTGAAAAGCAAACCTCTCCTGGATCATGTATCCTGTGAAATGAGCGTCATCCCCATACTGAGAGGAAAAAACAAGGGGAAGTTTCTTGCGGTCTTCCAATATGATACCAATTCAAATTATACGGCCTATGCATACGGAGACAATATATGGGGACCTTTCTCGAAACCTCGGAAAGTATTCTATTGCGATGAAAATGAGATGCATGAGAGCGTCTATACATATAACGCAAAAGCGCATCTTCATCTTTCCTATCCGGAAAAAATACTGGTTTCCTATAATGTGAATTGCACATCTTTTGACTTGGCCATCCAAAATGGGCTCATTTACAGGCCGCGTTTCATTTTGCTGGAGGATACCACCATTTCGTTTTTTGACCGCTTGTTTGCCGATGCTTTTGAATGGAGGGTGGATTGGTTCAGAAATCTGAACAAATCAGCAGTCAAGGGAGGAACAGTCTTTGTAGGTGATTCCATCACCCAGGAATTTCCCTTGGAGGAAATGCTTAAAGATTATATGCCGGTTTACAATCGAGGTATTGGAGGAGACACTACCGAAGGCTTGCTGAGAAGATTGGAAGAGAGCATTTTTGAGCTCAGTCCTTCCAAGTTGTTTCTGCTCATCGGGACTAACGATTTTGCAAGCTTCGGAAGCAATGCACAGCAAAAAATAATGGAAAATATATCATTATGCCTGGACAAAGTCAAGGAGCGGCTGCCAGAATGCAAGATACACCTGTTTTCCATCCTGCCGGTCAATAATACGGACCACCCGAAAATTAACCATGATGCGGTTTCGGTAAGGAAAAACCAGGAGATCATCAGGATAAACGAAAAGCTGGAGCAGCTGGCAAAAGAAAAGGGTGCCATTTATATAGATTTGTACAGCAAGATGCTGGATGAAAACGGAAACTTGGACCTTTCTTACACCAGGGAAGGGCTGCATCTTTCACCTCAGGGTTATGAGGTGGTGGTCAGGAATTTAAAGCAGTATTTGTGCCGATGACATGCTTTAATTTAAAATAATCAATAAAATAACCCCGTTGCGCCGGCTGATGGAAGCCGGCATGACGGGGCTGTTTATGTTACCACAAAATACGCTAATCCTTGACTATTGCATTAATTAATCTTATCCATGGTAATTTATAAATTCAATTGCTGATAATTAAACAAACTTATCTCAGAAATTAAGCAAATTTATTCCAGAGATTGAGCAAACTCACTTCTGCTGAGTATGAAACTATTATCACCTGATAAGTGAGCAATCCTATTCCTGTTTAGCAAACAATCCTTACTCCTGACCAGTTCAATACAAATTAGATTATAATATCCAATTCCTGCTAATCAGATTCAGCCACTCTCATTGCGATTTTTGCCCATTCCCATAATCTCTGGGGCTGGTAGCATACCGTGCTCACATCCTTCAGAATGAACTCCACAGGACATCCGTATTTTTTGCATATATCCCGGGTTTCCATCAGATCCTTTTCCACAAGCTCCGGTTCCCACTGGCTTGCAGCCAGGAAAGCAGGATTGGGCTTTCTGGAAAACACAAAGTCCTTTCCAATACCTTCTGCGCCTCTTTCCACGTTGACCCAAGGGCTCATGGATATTTTTCGCAAATTGGGTATTTTTCTTACAATGTCCAGCTTTCTGTCCAGAGGATCACAGCAGCCGTAGTATACCAGGCCAAATCTTTCAAACCATTTATTGCTGTAGTCCAGCTCAAACTCCTGATGCATTTCAGCTGAAACAGTTGAAAAAATTTGAGCAAGCCCGAAAGTCCATAAGTCTTTGGCTCTCGGCTTTTCAGGGTCGAATCCGGGGGCGGGGAGCTCATCGGTATAGGCGCCGGTGCAATGTATGGTTGTTTGGTTATATCCTAAAAGACCCTGTTCCTCCAGTTGATCGAGTAAAGATAAGTATGCATCGGTAAGCCTTGTCATAAGCTTATGAATGAACTCAGGCCTGTCTATCAGATCATACAGGCAGTTCTCCACGCCTTTCCACATGCTGATCTGATCCCATGAATGAATATTGGGCAGGCAGCCTTGCAAACGCAAGTCCAATATTCCGTCCAATAGTTCATGAGCCATCTCAAGGTTTTTCTCTGTGGCTTCCTTGTCATACCATACCTTGGGAAATTTGATTTTTTGCAAATCATCTTCGGTTTGCAGTTGATCAATAAATTTGTGGCTGACCACGCTATTTCTCGGGTCGGTGGAAGTGGTCTCCTCTTTAGCCTGTATGCCAAAGTCAGTGCCGTGTATTACTTTCTGAATTTCCACATAAGGCTCCACCACCATATCTACGGGCATATGCTTCCAAAGATAGAGCGTCCTTCGTAAATTGCCCTCCAGCCACTGGGAAAAAGGATGTTCCGACCGGATTATCAACTCCCCGTCGGTGTCCATCTCATGCCAGGGCAGTTGATCCATCATAACCATAGGCCTTTCGGGTTTAAGGCCATTTAGCTTTTTCCATAGCCTTCTTTTTTCTTCCTGTACCGGAAGGGCAGCTATCTCTGCTACTTCCTTGGCCAGTTCCCTGATGATTTCCACATCCTGTTTGCTGAAATACATCTTTAACACCCCTTGATAATAGTATTTGTGAGTTTTAGTATATGAGTTTTCTGTACGGTCCTTTAGGATTTACCTGGATTTTACATAAAAGAGTTAAAACATTAGCTTTGTCTGTCCTAAAATATTTTGCTCCACCTGTCAAATTTGACTGTTTATTTGTGCATTTTAATTATATAATTATATTGATAAAAAATAATCTGATATAATGATATGTTTTAACTATTTTGATATCACCGAAAGGATGAAGGCTATGCCTTTGATCGATAATCAAAAACCCAAGACATATACCTTCGATATGTTCCGGACTCCGGACTCACCGGTGCATGCGGCCCACACCGTTTTCAGGAAAAGCACTACTGATTTTCATTCCCACAAGGACTTTTGTGAATTTTTCCTCGTCAGGAAAGGAAGCGTTATACATCATTTGAACGGGAAAGCGCATATGCTGACTTCACAATCTGTGGCATTTATATTTGCGGGGGATTCGCATTCCATTGAAAATGAATCCTCATCCTCCATCATTACAAATATCGCTTTTCCGGCTTCTTTTCTGGAAGAGCTGCTGAGTCTTGTTGGACTGGACTTTAAGCGGAACAGTAATGTTGTATACCAGTTGGAAAACATGGATCACCATTTATGGAATACCCTTGTCAGCAAAGTAAATCTGTTTTTTCTGCCCGGGGAGTCTTTTCCTTACTCATCCCGGTGTATGCTTCTTTACAGCCTGCTTTCCACTCTTTTGCTGGAGTTTAGCGAACTCAAGCCGGTCAGTGATTTGATTCCTCCCTGGCTTGTGAAAGCCTGCAAGGATATGCGCAAGCCGGAAAATTTCACCCAGGGGCTTGCTGCTTTTGTGCGGTTGAGCGGAAAAAGCCAGGAGCATCTCACCCGGCAGTTTAAAAGGTATTATCACGAGACGCCTACCGAATATATCAACAACTTAAGGCTTCAGGAAGCAGAAGCTCTCCTTCTGAATTCCAGCGAATCGGTTGCTGACATATGCTATAAAGTGGGATTTAATAATATGTCATATTTTTCCTATCTGTTTAAAAAGAAAAACGGTGTTTCTCCCCAGAATTACAGAAACCGCAATGCGGATTTTTTCATGCGGAATTAACAACAGGCCTGTCAGAAATGTTTCAGAAAATATTTTTTCAGATTAATGTGATTTATACCGAGCTGATATAAAAACGGGATAAACAAGATTATTACAAGCAGCATACAGGAGTAAGATATTGCTCGAGCCTTGAGAATATGAAAAGAACAATATGAGCTTTTTTATTTAGATAATTCACTGCCTTTCAAAAAGTGAAAATTTTCTATTTATGCATATTGACATGACTGTAAATATAAAATATACTGTATATATACTATATATACAGTATATTTGTTGAAGGGCGGTGAATGGTTGAAAATTATCATATCAAACTCTTCGGATAAGCCCATTTATGATCAGATTGTGGAGCAAATAAAAAACCTTATCATAAACGGAGAACTGGCAGAAGCAGAGATGCTTCCTTCCATAAGGAACCTTGCAAAGGAACTGCAAATAAGCGTGATTACCACCAAAAGAGCTTATGAAGAGCTGGAGAGGGAAGGCTACATTGTGAGTGTTCCTGGAAAGGGGTCTTTTGTTTCAGCTCAAAACAAGGATCTGCTAAAAGAGGCCAGGATACGGATAATTGAAGAGAAGCTGGCGGAAGCGGTTCAGGCTGCGCGGACCGTCGGAATATCAATGGAAGAACTGTCGGAAATGCTTAAGATATTATATGAGGAGGGATAAGATGGAACCGATTTTGGAAATAAAAGGACTGCGCAAGAGTTATGGGGACTTTAGCATCAAGGGTATTGACCTGGTGCTGGAAAAAGGATATATAATGGGCTTTATAGGCCCTAACGGTGCGGGAAAAAGCACTACCATCAAGCTTATTATGAACCTGTTGAAGAAGGACGGGGGAGAAATCAAGGTCTTCGGGAAGGATAATGTTAAATTTGAGCATGAGATAAAGAACAGGATTGGTTTCGTTTATGATGAAAACTATTTCTATGAAGAGCTGACGATTTCGGAGATGAAGTGGATTATTGAGCCTTTTTACAAAACATGGGATGAAAAAGCATATAAGAAGTACATCAAGAAGTTTGAGTTGCCGGAGAAAAAGAAAATCAAGGAGTTATCAAAAGGTATGAAGATGAAGCTATCTCTGACGATAGCGTTATCCCACAATGCCGACCTGCTCATCATGGATGAGCCGACCTCGGGATTGGACCCACTGGTAAGAAGCGAGCTTTTGGAAACTTTGTCCGAGGTGATACAGGATGAAAACAAAGCGGTGTTTTTCTCAACCCATATCACATCGGACCTGGACAAGATCGCAGATTATGTAACCTTGATCCATAATGGAGAAATCCTTTTCAGTGAGTCCAAGGACGATATTTTGAGCAATTACGGTATAGTTAAAGGCGGAAAAGAGATTCTGGGCAAAGACGCATCTCGTGATTTCGTAGGGGTAAGACAGAACCGATTTGGATTCGAAGCTTTGACCAAAGACAAAAATCAGATAAAAAGAAAGTATGGCGACAAAATCCTTATAGAAAAACCTACCCTGGAGGAGATAATGCTTTATCATACAAGGAGGGAACAGAATGCTGTATAGTTTGATCGTGAAAGACCTGCTGATACAAAAAAGATATGTGGCTTTTAGCCTTCTTTATCTTCTTGCTTTGATTTTTGCCTTTCAGAATATGGAATCGGTTGTTTTTTCCGCAGCGGCCACAGGGGTGGTATATATTCTATTGACGACATCCTGTGCTTATGATGAAAAGAACAAGACAGATATAATGATAAACAGCCTGCCCATAAAAAGGAGCCAGGTTGTAGCCGCAAAATATCTCGCTGTATATGTTTTCTTTTTGATGGCTACCGTGGGCTATATTATATTTTCTAATCTTTTATTGCTTTCAGGAGCGCCCATTAAAGTTTATCCAATGACACTGGACAGCTTTATGGTTGGAATGGTTGCGGTCAGCATCATGACAGGCTTGAACCTGCCCGTATTTTTCAAATTCGGGTTTGCGAAATCCAGGATAGTCGGATTCTTGCTGTTCTTTTGCTTATTCTTTGGTGTTTCATACATCATGAAAGTTTTTCAGGAGTGGGAAAGGGTCGCATTAGACGGAGCCATAACAAAATTTATATGGTCCCAAGGAGATGTGGTCATACTGCTGCTGAAGGCCGTTGCATTATTGGCTTTCATAGCCTTGTCCTACGGATTGTCGGTGAAATTTTATAAGAACAGGGAATTTTAAAGATACAAATGTGAAAAAACCAAATGACAAAATATGAATTTACATTAAAGGTTGCTGATTCCTGCTTTGATATAAAGCAGGATTTCTTTGTGTGTGCATGAATAAGTATGCTGTATAAGGATGTCAATAAGCATAAACACAGGATACAAAATATTACATTAGATTACAAAACAATATAATAGATTACAAAACATTTGATAATATATTGAAAAATGACAAAGTTGTGATAAAATTATTACTTGGTAGGAATAATTTTACTGTATGGAAAAGGTTATTCTTACATTAATTAGCTTGCATTGAAAAAGGCAAACTCATCGAAAGGTGAGGACGCAAAGCCACAAGTCTAAAGCATGAGAATGCCATGACGGTTGGGTTGCCAGTGAAGTTATAGGTATTGAAAGCAGGGAAAGGATCGGGCAATTTAAGACCATTCTAAATGTGTCTGACCCCTTAATCTCTTTCCATGAAGTTATAACATAGGCAGCTCAATCGCTACTTATGTCAGTGTTAGTGGAGGAGATTAAGTTGCGGAAAATCAGTATTGATGACAGCAAGTTCAACTATTCTATAACGCATTGGTTTCAACCCATATACTGCTTGAAGAATTTAAGCATTATAGGGTATGAGGCATTGCTTAGAGACGCTTCGAAATTACACATTTCCCCTAACCAGATATTCAAAGAAGCCGAGGAAAAAGGATGTCAGAGCACACTGGATCTTATGTCTATCAAGACTGCATTAAATAACTTTAGAAATGAATCAAACCTCATATTTATTAACATATTTCCTTCCACGCTTTTAAAAGGCAATTTTTTATATTGGTGGGATACCAATATACCCGAGGATATGCCTGTGGTGCTGGAGCTTCTGGAAAATGAGCCGGTTGAAAACTGGAAGGAGCTTAAGAAGGTGACGAGGGGACTTCGGGCGAGAGGTGTTAAAATTGCAGTGGATGATATGGGAGCAGGATATTCTTTTTTTCAACAGTGGATAGAGTTAGAACCTGACTATATAAAGCTGGATCGATATTTTGCCAGCAATCTCGCCGTAAATCCCAGGAAACAAAGAATTGTAAGATTTTTAGTCGATCTGCTTGTAGATTCAACGAAATTGATAATAGAAGGTGTGGAAACAGAAGCTGACCTGAATGCCGCTGAACTTTTGGGCATATCCTATGGCCAGGGATATTACCTGGGGAAACCATCACCTAAAGAAAACTTAATCCTGTAGAATTTTAATGTATTATAAGAAAGAACTGTCGGAAATTGTCATGTAATGACACATAATTTGCAGAGACAGGACGGATTAATTTTTATGCATTATGTACTGGAATGAAAAGTTGATAAGGGATAGAATAAAGAGAAACAACGATGGATGTTGTTACATACAGAGAAATCTTCCGTGTATACCACGGGATAAAGGCAGAATAATCGTTATGCTCTAAAGATGGCAGTGGCATAATATGATTATTTAAAAGCTTGGATAAATCTGTTAAGTTTCAGGTTTATTTGAGCTTTTTTTTATGATAAAATAGTATTTGTATACATGTATTGTATGTTAATGCGAAAATATGTTTAATCATAAATTGTTTGGGTAGAAATATAGCTATGCAAGGAGTAAAATGATATGAAACTAATGCTCTTGTGATATTTACGAACTTTGAAGTCTTGGAGGGTAGCGCATTGTCACCTATTAAGCTTCTAAAAACACTGGCTGTGGCGGTCAGTAAAACTAAAAACAGTAAAGGCACAAGATTCAGCCTTCTATTCAAAAAGGAAGAAAAGGCAGTTAATGATTTTAGTCCTTTATATTTATCGGCAAGATTATCTATTCTATGCACGTTTTTGGGCTTCCTGTGGATTGCCTTTTCTGACAAGATTATCTCAGATATTATACAGGACAAGGAAATTTTTGCCTATGTCAGCATTATGAAAGGTTGGGCATATGTGATAGTTTCCTCCGTCGTTCTGTTTTTGCTGGTCTATCGTTTGCTTAAACGCATCAAAAAATCCGAAGAAGAGCTCATGAGAAGTTATGAGGAGCTGACGGCCGCCCACGAGGAATTGGAGTCCTTATATGAGGAAATTGCAGCTTCCGAAGAAGAATTGAAACAGCAATATGATCAGCTTATTGAAAATGAGAAAAAGATGCATTATCTCGCATATAATGATACGCTGACCGGACTACCCAACAAGCTATCCCTTTTGGAAAATGCCAGCATCAATAGTTTATGTCCCAAAAAGAACAAAGCAGCGATTTTTTTTGTTGATATGGACAACTTCAAATATGTCAACGATACCATGGGACATGCTTTTGGGGATAAGTTCATAGCGAAAGTGGGTGAAAAGCTGTCCTCTCTTTTAAATGAGGAATGCTCCATTTACCGAATCGGAGGGGATGAATTTGTCATCATCCTGAAGGATATTAAGAGCAATGATGATGCGGTATCCTTTGCAGAGTATATATTAAATGGCTTTGTGGATGGGTTGGAGGTAGACGGCATTTTGATGAGCACAACTTTAAGCATTGGAATTGCCATCTACCCTGAGCATGGGGAGAGCATAATTGAATTATTGAAATGTGCGGACATTGCCATGTACAGGAGCAAAAGCCAGGGGAAAAATGGCTATGTTATGTATGACAAGTGCATGGACAAGGCCTTGAACGAGAGGATTATCATAGAAAAGCATTTGCGATCGGCATTGGCAAAAAGCGAATTTGTATTGTACTATCAACCTCAACTGGATTTGAAAATTAAAAAGATTATCGGACTTGAAGCTTTATTAAGGTGGAAAAGCCCTGAACTAGGTCTCCTATCACCTATGAAGTTCATCGGTATAGCTGAGGATACACGCCTTATTATACCTTTGGGAACATGGGTGCTGAGAACATCCTGTGAGTTTTTGAAAAGCCTGCACCAGAAAGGATTTGAAAATCTGAGCATATCCGTTAACATTTCAATACTGCAATTGCTCCAGTCGGATTTTGTAAATATAGTCAGACATGTACTGGAAACCTGTGATTTAAAGCCGGAACACCTGGAGCTGGAGATTACGGAAACCATGTTGATGGAGTCTTTTGAAAGGATAAGACCAAAGCTATGCGAATTAAAGGAGCTGGGAGTGGGAATTGCTCTGGATGATTTTGGTAAAGGTTATTCTTCCCTTAGCTATTTAAGTCAGCTGCCGATTACTACATTAAAAATTGATAAATCTTTCATAGTTGATATTCCTACCGATGATGAAAGCAAGGTGCTGATAGGACAAATTATTTCCTTGGGTAGAAAACTGGGTATGTGTGTGGTAGCTGAAGGCGTGGAAACAAAGGAACAGCTGCAATACCTGGTTAAAAACCAATGCGACAAAATTCAAGGATACATATTCAGCAAACCCCTCCCCGAAAATGAAATAATCAAACTACTTTAGAAGTGCCAGAAGCTAAGGTATAATAGTATATAGTACTTTATGTAAAGAAATATTGCAAGATAGGAGGTATATTATGTATTTTGAGTGGAAAGACTCTTACGGCGTGAATATTGCTGAGATTGACAAACAACATAAGAAGTTGTTTGAAATTGGGGGTAAGATTTCGGATCTGGTACTGGCAAAGGATGGTTATGACCATTATGATGAAATTATGGTCGTTTTAGAGGAATTGAAGGAATATACCCTAAAGCATTTCAGGTATGAGGAAATGCTCATGGAAAAGTATGGTTTTGAAGGACTGGACCAGCATAAAATTGAGCACATGTTTCTGGTAAAAAAGCTTGAAAGAATGAAAAATGAGGACATTGATGCAAACCAGGAAGAGACACTGCTAAACCTTATAAACTTCGTATCCGACTGGATAGCAGGGCATATTTTAAAAACGGATATGGGATACAAGGAATTTTTCAACGCAAAGGGCATCAAATAATATAAAACGGGGAGGAAAAGGATATGGCCTTTGAATGGAAGGACCGCTACAAACTTGACATTGAGGAAATAGACAAGCAGCACAGAAGATTGTTTGATATTGGGGCAAGGGTCTATGATCTTGCGGTTTTAAATGACTCCTATGATCACTATGATGAAATTATGCAGTTGATAGGCGAGCTTTTGGATTATACTGAATACCATTTTACCTTTGAAGAAAATCTCTTGGAGAAATATAATTATGGTGAATTGGATAAGCAGAAGCAGGAGCATGAATTCTATGTCCGGAAGATAAAGAGCATTTCCTCAAAGGACATTGATGAGGATCAGAAACAGGCAACCTTGGAAATCGTAGATTTTTTGTCCGAATGGATAAGCAGTCATATTTTGTTCTCAGACCGGAAGTATGCTGTATATTTTAAAGAAAACGGCATTAATGTTTAGAAGCTGCAACAAGCTTTAAAAGACACCATTGGAGAAAGGGGATATGGATACTGGTGTTTTTTGGCTTTACATATCTATCGGAAAAATATGCGATGGGAATAACCTTTCGAAAAAAGAAAATTCCGAGCTGATACCTATAGGGGCATCATCTCGGGATTTTCCGTATAACAGCCTTATTTTAATGCTTTTGGCAGGCATGTCTTTTTATTCTCCAGGTTGTCCCATGCCTTAAGTACACTGCTTTCAAGTCCAGTCTTCTTTATCCTCCGAATTGTGGGAGTCGTCGGAATCCTGGGACTGGTTTTGCAATTCCAGCCATGCCCTGTACTTTTGCTCAAATTCTCTCTCGTGTCTGTTTTTTTTCCAGAAAGGGTTCGGATGATTTTTTGTTATCTCCAGCAGTTCTCTGTATGTCATTTGAATACCTCCAATATATTATTTTGATTCACTGCCATTATATGAAGCTGAGGACCAATTGTGCATTTATGTAAATCTCACAGTACAAGGCTTATGAACGAGTATTTTTAACGACATCATTTTTGGTATACTGAAATCATATACGATTGCTTCCATCTTTAGCATGATTCGTGGTAACTGTTTCTTTAGCATAAAGCAGATGATAGTTTTCCAAAACTGCTGTTTACAAGCTGCTTTATCCGTATATAATATAAAGAAATTACTTTTTTCTTGGGGAGTTAAATAATGGAAATTTACGAAAAGGTTAGCACAGGCCTAAAAGGTATTGATCAGGCTATTGACCGGCTAAGGCTGGGGGATAACGTGGTATGGCAGGTGGACTCAATAGCCAGCTATAAAAGGATGGTGAGCCCCTATGTTGAACAGGCAAAGCTGGATGGAAGAAAGCTGATCTATGTTCGTTTCGCAAATCATGAACCGGTGATAAAGGAAGACCCTGAAATCAAAATATTCAAAGCTGATGCGAAAAAGGGCTTTGAAAGCTTTGCCACCACTGTTCACAGCCTGGTGGAGCAGGAAGGAAGAAAAGCGTTTTATGTCTTTGACTGTCTGACAGATCTGCTGGAATACTGGCATTCCGATCTGATGATCGGAAACTTCTTCAAGGTTATATGCCCTTTTCTATATGAGTTGGATACCATCGCATATTTTGCCATAATGCGAAATGCTCATACATACAGCACCATTGCAGGCATTCGTGAGACCACCCAGGTTTTAATAGATTTATATCAGGTGAAGGATAATATGTATATTCACCCCCTTAAGGTCTGGAAGCGTTATTCTCCTACCATGTTCCTGCCCCATTTGGTTAAAGGTCAGGAAGCCATATGCATTACCTCCAGCGCCGAAGCAGCTGAATTGTTTTCCGCCATTAACCGCAGTGAAGAGCGTCTGGATTACTGGAATGTCATTTTTAATAAAGCAAAGGATGTATTGAAGCAGGAACCAAAACAGCAGGAAGAAACCAAAAGGTTCCTGATGTCCATGATTATAGGTGACGAATCAAGGATATTCGAGCTTTGCGATCGTTTTTTCACATTGAGGGACATCCTGGCAATAGCATCCAGGGAGATAGGAACAGGATTTATCGGGGGAAAAAGCATAGGTATGCTCGTTGCCAGAAAGATACTGGAAACAGAGGGAAAAGACCGATTCATTCCCTTTTTGGAGCCCCATGATTCATACTATATAGGTTCGGATGTTTTTTATACATATATTGTTCAAAACAATCTGTGGAAGCTCCGCATGAAGCAGAAGACGAAGGATGGATATTTCGAATTTGCTCCTTTGCTAAAAGAAGGGATTTTGCACGGAAAGTTTCCGGAGAGCATTCAGGAGCAGTTTATGCAGATGCTGGAGTATTTTGGCCAGTCTCCGATTATCGTGCGCTCCAGTTCGTTGCTGGAAGACAATTTTGGAAATGCCTTTGCCGGCAAATATGAGAGTGTGTTTTGCGTAAATCAGGGAACTCCCGAGGAAAGGTATAAAGCTTTTGAACAGGCAGTGCGCACCGTTTATGCCAGCACCATGAATGAGGATGCTCTGGCTTACAGGGTCAACAGAGGACTTTCCGACAGGGATGAACAGATGGCAATATTGGTACAGCGTGTATCCGGGGATTATCATAAGGATAAATTTTTCCCCCATGCTGCAGGCGTTGGAAATTCCTCAAACCTCTATGTGTGGGATAAGAGCGTGGATATGAAAGCAGGAATGCTCCGTCTGGTCTTCGGGCTTGGTACGCGTGCTGTAGACAGGACCGTCGGGGATTATGCCAGAATCGTATGTCTGGATAACCCTTTGCGCATGCCGGCTATGAATCATGACGACCAGAAAAAATTCTCCCAGCACTTTGTCGATGTTCTTTCACTGGAAGAGAATGCTCATAAAACCTGCGAGCTGGATGAAATCATGTCCGGAGACATAAATACCGACAAGGAGCTGTTCGGCACGCCGGACTACCAGGCTGCCAACCGTCTGCGGGAGTTGGGATATACCGATGTAAAGACCCCTTTTATTCTCAACTTCAAAAAGCTGCTTAAAGACACCGGTTTCCCTGAATTGATGAGGGAAATGCTGGCCTTGCTTTCCAAGGTGTATGATTATCCTGTGGACATTGAATTTACGGTGAATTTCACAAGAGACAACCAATTCAAGGTAAACCTGCTCCAGTGCCGTCCTTTGCAGACAAAGGGCCTGGGCAAGCCTGTCAGGATGCCGGAACTGACAGACAAAAAGGACTGCTTCTTTGCAACCAGGGGCAATTTCATGGGTGGAAATGTGAGACTGCCGGTGGATTTTGTTGTATATGTCAAAGCCCGGGAATACCTTGAGCTCAGTGAGCAGGAGAAATATACCGTTGCGAGGCAGATCGGAATGATCAACACCAAAATGAAGGGTAAAAATGCCATGCT
>ENA-OWPA01000536-OWPA01000536.1-bioreactor-metagenome-genome-assembly--contig:-NODE-536-length-47890-cov-29.621421_pt1 | contig 47890 bp, 60 predicted proteins | sample MGYA00238139_ERZ651803 | MGnify/ENA primary metagenome ERZ651803 (study PRJEB26909, sample SAMN07631231) | bioreactor metagenome | isolation source: Switchgrass digestor | place: USA: Dartmouth...
GATGCACTACTTCAATCGCCACCCAGTCTTTGGAATTTGGGTGGTGCTTCATTTAGTTACTCAGACAGGCTCCTAGGGTACCTGCGTGACCTGCCGCTTGACTACCAGGACACAGCGCAACTGAAGTCGGTTGTAGCCGATGAAGTCACCCACCTCGCCTACGAGGAAGGCCTTCTCGCTATGCAGGAAGGTAAGTATGCTGCTGCTGTGCGCCTGTTCCAGGAGGCCCAAGACGCCGGCGGCAATCCCCCTGATGACCTGGCTGATAAGCTCGCGGAGGCCTCCGAGTTACGTGCGAAGGCTGAGGCCGAGAAACTGGTGGCCGACATCCGTGCCGATCACAACTACTACAGCAACGGCGATGTCGGGATCGCCGTTGGCGGGGCTTATTATCGCACCCGGATCGGTCTCAACCACGTCGCCCAGAGGGACCATGTCTTCGTGGTCGTCTACGTCAGCGTGCGGAATCAGAACCTAACCCGGGAGCACGCCAACCCGCTAAACTTCCGGTTGTCGACCCTTGATGGGATGACGGCGTCCTATCACAACGCCACCTACAGCCTCAACCAAGCCTTTGAGGCGGTCGATCTGAACCAGGGCCAGCACACCGCCGGGTGGATCGCGTTCCACGTCCCGAAGGCCGACATCTATACTCTGCACTACGACAGCTTCCTGGCGAGCACGAGCAAGAGGATAGCCCCGGAGTACGAATGAAGTTTAAGGGGCGCCCTCCAATAGGGGGGCGCCCCAAACGTGCGTTCTAGGGTATGTCGAGGGGTCGAAAGGGATTTCACGCGGACTTGTAGAACATAGCGGCAGGTCAGCACAGGTGCGCCCCCCAATACAGAAAGGGGGTGCAAGGATGAAGATCATCCTCGACAAACGAGTCGCCCTAGCCCTCGTCGGCTGGATCGGCTGGACCCTTATACTCCTTACCCGTTAAGCCCCCGAAACGTGCTCAGGGGAGCGCCGGCAACGCTCCCCTGAGGTGATCCACTACAGCGCTGGATGCGGGGCCACCTGTGCGGCCTTCGTGGACCACCTGTTGCAGCAGGTGGTCCACGCCGTTTTTCGTACCGCTTTCCTATGCACTTCGGTACGTTATTGCGATCTCCTGCTAGTTTGCCCTTGTTTGCTCCGCTGGGATCCGATGTGATCCGTTGGGGTCCGCGCACGTTTGAAGTGGTTGGAGCACACCCTCATGCATAGCCCTTCTAGGTTCCGATACCTTTCAATTACCGGAACCTAGAAACAGCCTCTCTCAGCTGGTCAGGATGCGCTTCTCGCGGATGCGTCACCCTGGTCCGCTTCGTCGACCAGCATGGCCCCCAGCAGTCGGCGGCAAGGATCGCACAGGTCGACCGTGGCTCTCCTATCGGCGCCAAGGCCTTGGAAAGAGACGTTGGTCCGCGCCCGGGTCCCGCAACACGAGCACTTCGCCTTCGCTTTGGCGGCCCTCAGCAAGATCGCCATGGCACATCGCCCCTTTCGTACGGCAGCTGCTGCCCAGAAGCATCCCCGTCGGAAGCACCGGCGATCAACCAACTCTCAGGCCAATCTAACCAGGAGCACACCGGACGCCTGGTAGTTGGGCAGCAGCACCATCCAGAGTTCGTCCGCCCCGGGAGCCGCCTGGCCGTGCTGTAGCGTCACCGCGGTCTTGTTCTCTGCCGTCTGCGCTGCCCCGTTGAGCCAGACCGGGACCGTGTAGGTCGTGACCCCGCCCACGGTGACGGTGGCCGGCTCGCCGGTGGTGATGGCGTAGGCCACGAAGGGCGGCGCTGCGTCGCGGGCGGCCTGCTCGGCCACCCTGCGTACCGTCTCCCAGAAGGCGTCCAGATCCTGCGCCACCTAACCCACCACCTTCCGCACCCGCCAGACCTCCACCGGCATCTCCGGCGTCGGGCCCAGCGGCATGGTGAAGCTGACCACCTGGTAGGTGTCGCTGACGTCGCAGTCTGGGATCCGGAGACGCAGCACGTCCCAGGGCTGCAGCACCGGCAGCTCCGTCAGGGTCAGCGGGATGCGCTCCTGCCACCGCAGGCGCTGGCGTAGCTCGTAATCGGCGCGCGCCTGCGCCTCCTCAACCGTGGTGATGAGGCGGTCCGGGCGGCCGCCGTTCCAGCGGAAGATCCGGTAGCCGATGCGGCTGACCGCGGTCGGGCTGTTCGGGTCGTTGTCCATAGCCACGGCGCGCACGGGCACCGAGTGGACCGAGGCCCCGACCACCTCCACGTAGTTGCGGAACTCGCTGGTGTCGATCCGCTTGGAGGCACTGACCAGGAAGGAGAACTCCCCGGGAAGGGCCGTCCCGGGCCGGCTCGTCCCGTCGTCTGGCCAGACGTCCCAGACCGGCGCCAGCAGGTTCGGGTCCGGGTCGGGCGCCCAGACCAAATAGCCGTTCTCGTCGTAGTAGAGGGGGCGGAAGTTTCCGGGCAGGTTGGCGATCTCGACGGCCCGCTCCCACGGCGAGTCGGTGGCCTCGCACTTGATGGTGTAGGGCAGTACCTTGTCGGTCTGGTAGAAGTTGAGCCTGGTCTCTCCCCAGGTGGGGTGTGCGGCCAGGGTCTCGAGCGCAGTTCGCAAGTTGAGGCCCTTCGGGAGCTCGATGGGGTTGAGGAATCCGCCCTCCTCGCGGCCAAGGGCCCGAGCGGCCTTGTCCACGCCCTGCAGGCGCACCTGGCGGCCGCCAAGAACCTCGGGGTCGGCCAGGTCGAAGATGCCCTGAGGCCACAACTGTGTCCCAACGTACCCCTTCCAGATCCGGATCATGGCGTCCAGCCACACGGTGCGCCCCGGGCCCGGGAACCACTCACCCGTCCAGTCCTGGAGGGTCAGGGAGAGTGCGCGGAGCGCCGACCGCCGGGTGTCGACGCTCACGCTCCCATCCACTACTCCGCACCGCTCCGGGTCATAGTCGGCGGCCCCGGTGTCGATCTCCAGCCGGACATCGTCCTGGTTTGACCGGCTGACCAGTTCGCACCTTCACCCGGCGCAGAGGGGCCTCGGCTGTGCGGAGAAATGCGTTCTCAGCAGAAGTGTGGTTCTGCACAAGACCACCTTCCTTGTCTCCGTTGGCTTCCCGGCCTACCCAGTACGCAGTCTGGTCTGGCCGGCCTGAATCAAGGCGTCCAGCAGCCCTTGCTCGGTGCCCTGCTTCGCCGCCGTGCGCACCGCCGCGGCCGTGGCCTGGGGGTCGGTAGCTCCGTGAACTGTGATGCTTACGCCTCCCAGGCTCACAGAGGTCTGGCCGCCACCCACCGACTGCGGCAGGGACGCCGGCATCGTGGGCGTGACCATCCGCATGGAGTCGATCTGAGCCTGAGCGCTGCTGATCTCCGCCAGCGCTGCCTGGATCCGTGAGGCTGCTTCCTCGGCGGCCGCAGCCGTCGCACTCCACTCAGACCGAACTGCGGCGAGGGTGGACTGGAACACAGCCACGTAGACGTCCATTCCTTGCTGTGCGGCCTCGGCCAGCGCGGCCAGCTGTTCGGTTTCCATGGTCAGCGCCTGATCCCAGAACGCCTGCCGGTCGGCGAGTTCCTGCTGGTGGACGTCACGCATGCGCGCCAGGCGCTCCTGCTCGTACCGGATCTCCTCGTCGTAGGACTGCCTGATGGCGTCCAGGCGGTCCCGCTCAGCCTGGATCTGATCCTGCAGGCGCTCGCGGATCCGGGCTCGCTCATCGTCGCGCTCGGCCTCGGCGATCTGCTTCTCCAGCTCCCGGGCCCGGGCCCGGTCATAGGTCCACTCGACCTGGCCGGTCTCCGGGTTGACCCACTGGTACGAGGTGTCGGCCATGACCTCGGCCAGCTGGGCCCGCAGGTCGGCCAGCCGGTTCCGGCGGTCCTCAGCCGCCCACAGGCGCTCCAGCGCGGCCAACTCGTCCTGCAGGCCGCGTATGCGGGCCTGCTGGGCCTCCTCTGCGGCCCGCTTCTCGTCCTGGAGCCGCTCGATCCGCCGCTGCTGGCGGGCTTCCGTCTGAGCGAACTGGTCGCGCAGGGCCTTGAGGTCGGCCTCGGCCATGGCCCGGACGAATTTGCGCTGCTCCTCGGCTAGGCGCTGCATCATCTGCTGGGCCTCACGTGCCGCCTGCTCCTGGGCCTTCAGTTCCTCCTGCCGGGCCTGCTCCCGCAGCCGGTACAGGCGCTCCTCGATGCTCCAGAGCTCGTCGGTGTGGCGCTCGTAGTAGTCTCGCTCCCGAGCCAAGTGCGCTTCGAGCGCCGCGATCTCCTGGTCCAGAGCGAGCTCGCCCATCGCCACCCGGTGGTTGATCAGGTCGATGGCCGCCCGGACGCGCTCCTCTTCGCTGCGGGCCCGCTCGCGCGCGGCCTTTTCCCACTCGGCCTTCTGGTCGGCAATCAATTGGTCGACAGCCCGGGCGAGTCGCTCTTCGAGCGACCAGCGCTCCTCGGTGGTCAGTTCGTAGGTGTCCAGGATCTCCTTAAGGCGCTTCGCCTCCTCCTCGACGGAGAGCCAGCCCATGTTCCGTTCGTGGTCGAGCAGCTTCAGGGCCTCCTGGACCTTCGCCTTGCGGGCAGCTTCGGCGTCCCGGATCTCCTGCTCGGTCAGCTGCTTCCGCGTGCGGTGGATCCGCTCGTCGATGTCCATCAGCTGCTCGGCGGTCAGCTCGTAGGTGCGCTTGATCTCCTCGAGGCCAGCGATGTACTCGACGGGCGTGATCTGCTCCATCGTGCGGCGGTGCTCGAGACGACGCAGGGCGGAGGCGACCTTGTCGCTCGGCAGGAGCCTCGACTCCTGTCCTCCCGGCGAAGTAGGACCGGTCCTGGGCACGCCCGCCCCGACGTCGCCAGCGCCGCCGGCTGCGGCTTGGGCCAGCTTGTTCAACTCGCCGCCCTTGATGGCGATATCCCGGCGTAGCAGAGCGAGTTCGCGCTCTGCCTGTGCCTTGGCCATCTCGATGATCTGGTCCATGGCCTGGGCGGCTGATGCCTGGTACTCGGGTCCCAGCCTGGCCGCCATCAGTGCGTCGTCGAACTGCTGCAGGAAGCGCGGGTCACCCAGCGCCTGCAGTGCGGCCCGCTGCCGCTCACGGCTGTCCGTCCACAGTCCTTCCAGAACCGCCTCCTGGCTCTTCAGGGCCTGGTACTCCGCGATCGTGGTCTGCAGCGTGGCATCGGCCTTCGCCTTCAGGTTCCGCTTGACCGCTTCCGTGTTCTCGTCGAGCTTCTGCGTGTTCAACTCGATGGCCTTGCCTTCGGCGTCCCACTTGGTGACCAACTCGGGCATGAGGTCGCCCAGCTCCGCTTTGACCCGCTTGAGCTCCTCTTCGGCCTGCTTCCGTTCTTCGGCGGTGGCCGTCGTCGAGTTGAGGACGCGCTCCAGTTCCTTGTAGCGTTCCGCCAACTCGACCGTGGCCCTCGCATTTCGCTCAGCCTCATCGGCAGCCAACTTCGCACTGAGAGCGACGCCGCCCAGACCTCCTGTGACAGCACTGAGCAGCAGTATCAGTCCTCCAGCAGGCCCAAGCGCCGTGTTGAGCGACATCACAGCAACCGTGAGACCGCCTACGGCAGCGGTGACTGCAGTGATGCCGCCAACGACCAGGAACGCCGAACGAACCAGATCCGGGTTGGCCTCCACGAAATCGCCGATCTTGCCTAGGACGTCCGTCATAGCCTCCGCGAGGGCCTGCATGGCCGGAGCCAGTGCCTCGCCGAAGGCGGCCCGGGCGTTGAAGGCCTCGGTGGCCGCCCTGGCCTGGGCGCCAGCCAGGGTGTCGGCGGCTTTGGCGGCGTTGCCGGCAAAGGTCTCGGCCTCCTTGAGGATGCCGTTATAGAGCGCCATGCGGACGTTGAGGTCCGACTGCACCTTCTGCAGGTCCTGGGCGCTATAGCCCGCCTCGGTCAAGATGACAGACAAATTCTTTGTGATGCCGGCGTTGTCCACCAGGATGGAGTTGCCGTTCTTGATACCCTCGGTGGCCGTCACGACGGCCTCGCCGAAGCCCAACGCCGCCTGCCGGTTGAATGCCGCGGCGTCCTTGAAGGCTTTCATCAGTTCGACGGCCTCGGGGAGCCCAAAGCCGGCCATCAGGAGGTTCTGCAGGCCCTTGGACGCCTCGGCGATGGACATGAGGCCATCCTCAACCAGCGACTCAGCCGCCGCCCGAGCGGCCTGGGTGTCGCCGATGGTGCGCTCTGCCACCGCCTCCAGGCCCAGGAACGCAGACTGGTACTCCTTGTAGGCGTCGCTACTCACCTTGGCGAGAGCGGCCATGGCCGCGGCCGCGATACCGGTCGCTGTGCTGATCTGGCCGAGACCCTGCTTCATGTCCTCCAGAGCCTTCTTGTGCTGTCTGGCCGCATCAGCCGCCTTCTTCTGCTCCTCGGTGAGCCGCCTTTGCGACGCGGCGTGCTTGTCAGCGGAGTCAGCTGCGGCTTTCTCCTCCTGGGCGAGTTCCTTCGTAGCCTTGGCCGTCTTCTGCGTCTCGCCGGCGGCCTGCGCCATGGTCTGGTCGATCCGCTTCCCCAGTTGCTCCACTGTCTTCGCGAGACCGTTCAGAGCCTCAGACACCCGGGCTATGCCTCGGTTGAGTTCCTCCTCACTGAGGCCTATCGAGACCCCGATGTCGCCCTGGACCTTGCTCATGGGCTCACCTTCCCCTCAACGACGTTGCTGATGCCGGTGAACGTGTGCCGGACCACATGTCATCGCCGTCCTCGTCATCAGGATCGGCCGGCGGATCGGCCAGACCGAGCTGAGCCGTGACGATCTCAAGAACGGACCGGATGAACTCGGCTGCCGCCCAAGTGACCAGGATCTCCCTGATGCGCGGATTTACGGTGCGTAGAAAGCGCTCCACCCAACTGAGCTTGAGCTTCGGCTCTACCGCCCGCTGCCCCGCCCAGACCAGGATCGCCTGGTTCCTAAGGCTGAGACCTTGCCCCATGTTCTCCTTGAGAAGCTGGGCTACGAACTGCTCCGGTCTGCCGAAGGCCTTCTGCAAATGCCAGAGCGCCTTGGCCCTGTACCTCAGATCCCAAACATGGCCGCCCAACTCACAACTCGTCGCGGTCTGTGCCGGTGCCGTCGCCACTCTTCGGTCCCCCCTTCTGATAGCTGCGGATCTTCTCCCGAAGCGCTTTGGGAAGCTCCCTCGGCAGCTGCCTGGCCAGCGCCCGGGCCTTGGCCGTGAACCTCAGATCCCATGTCAGCTCCGCCATCCTGTCGGGCCCCGAGCGGATCGCCGCCTGATGGATGTCGATCACCCTGTCGGCCGGCAGGTCGCCCTCGGCCATGGTCAGCCAGGACACCCTGCCTTCGTCCTCCACCAGCACCCCGATGCACCGGTCTGCGGGCTCTACCGACCACCGGCACCACAGATAGCCGATCACCGGTGCCCCGACGACGGTGCAGCCCGGCCCCGTCTTCGATGCCCAGAACCTCAGCGTCATGTCTTCGGCTTCGAGCAGCAGCTCCGGCCCCGCCGACCCCTTGACGGCCTTGATCCTGGAGCCTCGAATTCCGTCCCGGCGGTCCCTTGCACAGTCCAACGCGAACACCATGGCGATCTGCCGGAACATGAACCTAGCCACCTGGTTGAGGTCGTGCACGGTATCACCTCTCTGAGCGCTACCCTGCGGTGGCTCTTGCAGCGTGAGCACGGGGTATAGAAGTTGGGCCATCCCAGGGTATCCGTGCCTTGCCTCGGCCCCCCTGGATAGCAGCCCGCCCCCGGTCTGTGATCCGGATGTAGCGCCAGAACTGGTCATGCGGCGGATTGGGTGCGTCCTCAAACCAGCCGAGCTTCTCACCAAGCCGCAGATCTTCTACCTCAAACCGTCTGGCCGGCTGGGGCCCACGTTCCAGGGACCTTAGCATGGCTGCGGCCGTGCCAGTGGCCTTCCCGTTCCTGAGTGCCGCCCACCCTGCCTCGGTGAGCCGGTAAGCCACAAGGGCGGCAGCGAACCCTTCAGCAACCTGTTCTCCGGTTGCAACCCATCCGGCACGTACGCAGGCCGCAAGCACTCTCTGAGAGGGAGAAAGGTGAACAGGGAACAGGGCGACTCCGTCGCCTCGGTCCAGACCGGCTATCGCCTGCAGGACCTCCATCTGCCGGTCGGTCGGTTTCACGTGCCCGGGTACCTCCTTTCAATCGTGATGTGGCCCGGTGGCCCGAGAGGTCTCCTGGGTTCCTGTAATCCCTGATTATCGGAACCGTCGTAGCCGTCCGCTGCGGCCGCAGAGCCTCACGCCAATCGCCCCCTATTCCTGTATTCCTGGGTATACGGGACTCTGTAGGCCTGGATTTACAGGAACGCTGGTGCCATGCACCCGGCGCCGATCGGCGCTCTGGCCGCGGTGCCACTTACAACCGCTCCCGCTTCATCCGCAATCTGTGACCGCCTCTTCACCGGCCACATGCCGGATCCCGGGGTGCTGGGCTACGCTCCTTTGCGACTGATGAGTTCAGCAACCTCACCAACGGTCGTACCCACGTGCAGTGGTTCTTCTATCATGAACAGGTACTCGTCCTGGATTGCCACAGCCAGCTCCAGCACATCAAGGTCATCGAGAGCCAGCTCATCCAGCGTCGTGCTCTCGGTCACATCGCCCTCCCTGATTGGGTCGGCCCAATCCTGCGAGTACCAGAGCAGCCAGTTCCGCACCCACTCAAACGCCTCTTGCTTGGTCACCAGCGTCCACCCCCCTTCTCCCCATCGTCGCGGCCACCATCTCAGCATCCTCGGGGTGCATCGCCACCTAAACGCGATCCCCCAACCGATGCGCCTCCTGCACCTCGTGTCACCCTACCAGTCGAAGTCGAAGAGGTAGCCGCGGATGAACTTCTTCTCCTTCTTGCGCTTCCGCCCGTTCTTGGACCCGCCTCCGGGCTTGATGCCGCCGAGGAACTGGCAGTAGGTGCCGTCACCGGTGTTACCTTGTGGCGTCGGCAGCAGTGCCGCCGTGATGCCGATGTGCGCCAGCCAGTGCGTCAGCGGCACCCCACCGCCCGAACGTTCGACCCATGGCGTGCGCGGCATCGGCTCAGGCGGAGGAACGCAGACCAGTTGCGGGTTCAGGTCGAACATGTGGCCCGGGTCGACGGTGCAGATCCAGAGGCCAGGCCAGTCTGGCTCCGGCAGCATCTCCGCGCCGCAGGCCGGGCAGCCCATGGCTTCTGCATAGTAGATGGTCCGTACCTGGCGGTCTCTCATCACCCGGAACTCGTGGCGGGGTTGCCGGCGGCAGCGGAAGACGCCGTCCTCTCCCCGGATCATGGCAGCTCGGTCGATCGGACAGATGGGCTGCCTGATCAGGGACGGCTCCTTGCACCATGGGTAGCCCCACTCATCCCCGGCAGGTTGCGTCACGTTCAGGCCCCCTTGCTCCAGCGCATCTCGCTCACGCCTTCTTCAGCAGTTCGATCACCCGGGATGCGAGCCTGATGTCGGCCTTCGCAGCCCCAACGTCGAGGAACTCCTCGATCCTGTCGGCCTCCTTGACCAGCGCCCGGTACTCCCGGTAGTTGCGAAGCCGGCGCTGGACCCCCTCCACCTCCGACTTCCGGACGTACCTCTTGACCAAGCCGGCCGGGGTTGACCGGTACAAGAAGTAGTAGGGGCCGTGGCCCGTACCGTTGTTGCACCTGCAGTTGGGCCCGCACTTCACCCGCTGCAGGTGCAGGCTGCCGGGCTCCATGTCGCTGGCCAGGACTGGCAGGCGTTCCTCGATCTCAGCGAGGCGCAGCTGCTGCCGCCTCTCAAAGGCCCACAGGCTCACCCGCCGGTTCTGCGCTGCAGCGATCTCTGCCAGCAGTTGCCGCCGCGCTTCGTCCACTCCAGTACCCACCCCCTTATGTAAAAGCCGACGCGGGTTGACCAAGAGAGAAGCGAGAGAGCCGACTTTGTACTACTTCCGTTATTTTCCACTATTCCCCCGCCCCATCGCCGCTCTGCCGCGGCCTCCGAAGCTTGTCGCCTTGTGGTCCGGACTGCCTTCAGTCCGGGCGAGGAGGGCTAAACTTCAGGGGTTTAGGGGCTAAAGTTTATGGCCGATGTTTAGGGGTTAACTTGAGGGGGTTAACCCGGTTAACCGGGCAGGAGTTAACCGGCGGTTAACCGTTAACCGGCCGCGGCCCGCGAGTCGGCTCCCGTTCCCGGGGGCCTCTGTTCCAGCGGCTCCCCCAGATCCTCCGGCAGCATCTGCACCTCCCACTTGCTGCGCGGTGTGTCGGCGGTGGCGATGGGATCCCGCAGCGGACGGCGCTGGCCAGGCTTGTCCGCTCCCTTGGTCTGCGCGGCAGCCGCGGCTTCCCGCTCCCGACGAAGCCAGTCGTCCAGGGTCCGGACCCCTTCTGGGATCTTGTCAGCGATCACGCTGATCACCCAACCCAGCTTGTTACGCTTCTTCAGGCGCTGCGCTTCCCGCAGCAGGTAGATGATCAGCTCATCGGTCACTCCCCGCTCCTGGAGCTGGGCAACCCGCTGATACTCGGACGGGCTGAGGATCCGGGCGAACTCGCGCTCGTAGAACTGGTACCAGGTTTCCTGCGCAGCGGCCGCCACTTCTTCTTCCTCCCCTTCATTGTTCAGCTTCTCTTGTTTAGCTTTGGGTGTCTGTGAGACACGGGGGCCCGTGTCTACATGACACCCCCCCTGTATCTGTGTGGCACTCCCCCCCGTGTCTGTCAGACACTCCCCCCGTGTCTGTCAGACACCCCCTCCCCCTCGCCGGTGGTGCGGAGCGACTGGCAGTAGCGCGGCCTCTTTGAGTAGTCGGCTTCCCACGGAGCCCGCAGGCGGCGCCGTGTGCTTTCTTGCCCGCCATCATCAGTTCGGAACTGCTTCTCCTCGGCTTCGATCAGCCCGAGAGCCTTCAGTTCCCGCACAGCCCGGATAACCGCCGATCTGCTCAGGCTCGTGTCTGCCGCCAAGGTGCTGTAGGACGGCCAGGCCCACCTGTCGGCGTTCATCCGGGAGTAGAGCATCAGGTAGCAGAGCTTGACCTGGACCGGCCATCCGTCGCAGTGATCCCGGATGTACCAGATCACCGCCATGTCGTTCGGCTGGAACGGCTGCTTCATGCCCCGGGCGCCCCCTCTCGCGCGTCACGGAGGGCAGCTTCACGTACCCGTTGGCACAGTCTGAAGGCCGCACTGAGCTTAGCCGGGTTCACCCTCAGGCGGCCGGCTCGGTAATCGGCCTCGAGGCGGGGGCGGTCGGGCCGGTCCTGTAGGATGATCACGGTCCAAGGCGGGCCCGGGCGCTCACCTGGCCGGCGCGGTTGGACCTCAGCTCCGAGGATGGTCATCCCCAGAGCCACGAGGGTTGCTGCAAGCCAGAAGTCCCTAACTCGGTACTCTTTCTGGCGAGACATGGGCGCTCGCTCCCCTGGGCGGCCTCCCGGCCGCAGAACTACGATTCCCCGACGACTTTGGGCCGCTCGATCTCCGTGCGGTAGTCGGAGCCAGCGTTGCGAACCATGACCGTCCGACCAGCAAAGCGAGACCAGAGGCGGTCCCCTAGGACATCTCGCTCCAGCTGGTCTATGGTGCAGTTCGAGGTGAAGATCGTCTTCCTCATGTTCCGGTACCGCCCGTCGAGGAGAGCGAACATGGTCTCATCAGCCCACCGCGGCCACGCCATCAGGTCGTCGATAAGTACCAGTGGCGCTCGCTGGAGCCTGTCCAGGATCCAAGCCTCGGAGCGCACATCGACGCCGTCGTCGGCCCGGCGGTTCCATCCCGCCTGGATCTCCTTGAGGAGGTAGGGCAGGGTTGTAGCCAGCCCAGCAACACCGTAGCGGCGCCTCACTTCGTTGAGAATCGCCATCGCGAGGTGGGTCTTGCCGTTGCCGGGGGGACCGAACAGCAGTAGCCACTGGCCGTTCGGCTCGAGGAAGGTCTCCACGAACTTCCGTGCCTGGTCCACTGCCGTCTGCGTGCCCGGTCTGGAGACAAACGTCTCGAAGGTGCAGCTCCGGTAGTGGGAGCCGATCTCAGACGTCCTCAGGAACCAGTCCGCCTCCCTCGCCTCTTCATCGCGCCGGAGCCGCTCCATGAGTTCCTTGTACTCGGCATCCTTGCACTTGGCGCACTCACCCACAGGGGGCGGTGGTAGGCGCCTGATGCCATGGCCTGGGACGTTGATCGTGACCCCGTTGTACGCCTCACCGCACTTCTCACAAACCCACGGCTGACGATCGCCAACCGCGTCATCCGCCGCCGGCTTGAACACGTCCAGCACCTTCTTACCCGTATCAGCCTGGGCTCTCCGCCAGTCAGCGTAGTCCAGCGCGATGGTGACACGATCAAAGCCGAGGCGCTCGAGTGCATCCAAGATTGTCGGGTTGGGGCGCTCAAAGCGCCCGATTTCGTGCTCGTTAACCACAGCAAGGTCAACGCCGGCGAAGGCGGCGAAGTCCGTGCGCGACAGCCCTTTGGCCAGCCGAGCGGCCAGGATCGGATTGAGGTCCATTCAGACCCCCCCTTCCGTCTGCCCCTGCAGCTGGGCCATGTGGGCCTTGTGCTCCTCTTCAGCGCACTTCGGGCACTGACCAACCGGCGGTGGAGGAACACGCCTAGTACCGCCGTCGAACCATGGGATGGTCACGCCGGCGTAGTGCACCCCGCATTTTTCGCAAGTCCATGGAGTGGCCATCGCAGCTTCTCTCCTTTCACGCAGGCCCTGGTTAAGGCCCAGGGAGCCTCTTCCCACTATGAGCATCCTTGGGGTTGCTTCACTGTTGCGCACCAAAGAGGGCCCCAACGGCACCTTTGTTTCCGATTTTGTCACCACAAGCGCCATGGGCGTGACCATTCATTCACACGATGGGCGCAAAAAGAGCGGGCTAACACGCACCCTTCAACCGGTGGCGCACCTCTTCAGGAGCGCGCTCGATGTAGGCCTGCAGCTCCAGTTCCTCAGCATCCAGGCCCAGTACTTCAGCGATCGCCCGGTTCACCTTGCCCAGAGGAGGTCTGCACGCGTTGTTCTGGATCTTGCTGAGATAGGTCCGGTCGATCTTCACCCCTATGTCTCTGCACCGATCTGCCACTTCTTGCAGCGACATGCCGGAGTTCTCGATGGCCTGGCGCACGCGCTCGCTGTATCGCACCGCAGTCACCCCCTCTCAGCCTGCTTCAAGTATATCCTGTCGTGACTGAATATGCAACAGTTCGCCTTTGATGTTGAAAATCAGTGCAACACCTGTTATGATAGGGAGCGAGGTGAACGGTATGACGGAAATCTGGAGATGGCCGCGCTATGCTGAACTCCTGTCGCGCTGGATCGACGAGTCCGGCTTCTCGCTTCGCGAGATAGCAGATCGCTGCACCGCAGCTGGTCAACCGGTCACCTACTCTTACATCAGCAAACTACGGGCTGGGAACGCTGATCCACCCTCCAAGGCGATCACTAGAGCCATCGCCACAGCGTTGGGAAAGCCCCCGGCTCTCCTAGAGTTGATTCAGGATCTGGAAGGTCTCGAGGAGTCTCTCCGAAACGCTATTTGCGCCTCCTTCGCCCGGTACATGGATCCCAACAAGTCCCTCGAAGAGCAGTTCAGAGGAGACGATCCGCTCGGAACCCTTTTCAGCAAGATCCCCCAGGCGGAGACCGAACTGGTCGCCCGAAGGAAAGTTCCGTTCTTCAAACGAACCCCCCCTCCCGCCAACACCCGGGCGGAGCAACTGAAGGAACTCGCTCCGAACACTATCAGCATTCCAGAAGATACCCTCGCCGACGCTGACTACGTTCTCGAGGCTAGCCTTGAAATGAGCGATCTTGGCATCCTGGTTGGAGACCTGCTCATGGTTAAGCATGGCACCGACGGGCTGATGTCTGGCAGTACCGTGCTTGTGCAGATCGGCGACCAGATAGCAATCCGCCACTACTACGAAGTGCCAAACGGGTTCAAGCTTGAGCCGTCGTTCATCAAAGGGGTTCCCATCGATCCCGAACAGGTTCAGATCCTGGGCGTAGTCCGCAACATGATCCGACCCATGTGACTGCCAGCTGTGTGGGGAGGGCATGTGATTCGGTTTGGTGTCGGCCAGCGGCGGCTGGGCCCTGTACGGGCTGAAGAAGCTGGCGCAGTCGAAGGCCATCGGCCAGACATAACAAAAGGCCTCGCCTTCCACTCGGAAGGGCGGGGCCCCTTTGCACGCATTTCCATAATTGACCACCGGATGGTCTACGAATAAAATTGAATCAAGCATGGTCTCGCGGAGCCGGCCAATCCTCGCCCGACGAGCCCTTGGCCCGGATCCCTCCCCTCGACCCACGGCGGCCCTGGTTGTGCGGGGACGCGGCCTCGGCCCGGATCACCTAGATCCTGGTCGAGGGGAGGGAAAGCCTATGGAACAACAGAAGCAACCGACCTACCAACTCCTGAAGTTGATCCTGCTCGCTGCGCTGGTGGTCTATCTGCTGGCCACCGGCCATAGCGTGCAGGACATCGCGACGCTGATTAGCGCCTTTGTGCCCTAAAAAGCCGTAACAGACGGACCCAACCCGTCTGTTACCTGAGAACCATATGCTAGTTGGGCCGGGCTGCATCCCCGCATGTGGGCCCTCACCTGTTGGCCGCAGGTGGGGGTCTGCTTTTATGTATGCTGGGTTACACAGGATTGTGTAGTACGGGAATCAGCGGCCGTTTGTAGTGTTTATTATAATAAACTGGCCCCGATTCCTGCAACGAAAACGGACGACTTTGAACAATTTCTGGCCGGGTGGCCATGGCCGACCGGACGCCGAGGCCTGGGCGGCCTGGGCGGCCTGGGTGGCCTGGCCGGGGGTGGCCGACCACAACGCCGGCTCCCCACGATCGGAGCGGGCGTAGGCCTCGGATATCCGTCAGGGTGACGGACAACCGTGCACCAGTCGTTGGATCGAGTTTTCCAGGTTCCTGTATTCCTGGATATACAGGTTTCTGAGGTCACCGTCCCGGCCGCTGGCGAGATCCACGTGTCAGCCCGGTGCTCTGGCCTAGCCAGCGGCCCGAGCTACCAACAGCCAAAAGGTGGGGTGATCAACACCCCACCCTTTCTCGCAGGATAGCCTAGATCGAAGCCAGGGCGGGTGTCGGTGATGCCGACACCGTTGACGAGGCGAGAGCTGAGTCCCGGCCAGGCCCGACCCCTCCAAAGGGTGTAAGTTCAAGTTACACCCTTCGGACCCACGTCCGAAACCAGCGACGGGAACCGGCCCAGACCATCTTCTCGGCGCCGGGCTATTGGTCCCGGCCCTGCCGCTGCCCGACGCCGTCGGCAATACCGACGTCATTCGCTCACGCCCGGTGCGCCTCCGGCCGAGGGGCAGAGGGCCGCCGGTTGCCCAGCGCGTCTCAGGCTGTGCGTTGAACGCAAACCCCTTGATGGCCACGAGGGCAACTGCACTTCGTGCTGTTGGCCAAGGGAGTCGCAGGCCTTCGGGCAAGAGCGTGGCGGCGAGTTTATCAGGGATTCCTGTAAAACCCCGGTCCGCCTTGCTCGGCCATCCGGTTCATGGTCTCTCGGAGCTTGTCGACAGGTACTCGGATGCACCGCTCACCGAGGCGTACGGATGGAATCACGCCGGCGTTGACCAGAGCGTAAGCCCGCCATGGCTTGATACCAAGCAACTTAGCTGCTTCCGGTACCGAAACCATGATAGGCTCGTGTGTCCGGCCAGCCGGTGAGGGGTCGTGAGCAGGCGGAAGCGCCTCAAGGGCGGTTGCGCCTGCACCTCGATCGATCGGTTGAGCGTCAAGGCCGGGGTTGCCCTTGTCTCTCTCCGCCCATCCTCTCTTCTCCCATCTCTTCCGACCGAACCGGTAGGCTCATGAGCCAGTCGAGCGCGGCTAGGACTCTAGCCGTGCTCGGCCGGTTGATGCAACGCGACTCAGGAGATACTGTCCGGGCTGTGCGGTCTCTCTTCACTCGATTCACCTCGCTCGAGAGTTCAATCGGGCAGAGGGTATCCAACCCGATTGGATACCACACAGCGCCCACCAAGGCCATCAGAGCGAGGACTCGGGCTTCCGTGTTGACCCATCCTCGCTTGGCCGTTCATCCGAGACAGGCGCTGCGGAGAGAAGATCGAGCAGCAAGAATGCGAGCTCCGTCGGGAAGTAGATGTCTGCACCGCCCAAGTAGCGACCGGCCTGCTCCTTAAGCAATCCCTTTGCCTCCAGACGCAACAGCAGCTCTTTGGGCAGCGAGGCCATGAGTTCCTCGCCGCCACCATCAAGGAACTCCTGGAGTGTGGTCGGGCGGCCATCAAGCGGAAGAGGCAAGCGAGGTCGGTTGTTATACACGTCGATGATCTTGCTCAACGCAACGATTTCGGCGGTGCTCAGCGATGCCGCGAGGTCCAACAAGGCTTCAGAGTCGTCAAGACGGTCCTCACCCCACCCAGTCGCGGCGGCCCCGGCGATGACCCTCGCCAGCAACCGGATCCGATCCGCCCGGTGGGTTCGGGCAGAGTGATCTAGCCCTCTGAGCACAAGGTTTAGGAATTCTTCCGACTCGATGAAGGCCTTGTCAACCTTCTCTTCCTCGATGCGCTGGAACGCAGCCCGCAGCTCTTCAAGGAGCTGCGCCTGCCTTCGAGCGATCAGTTCAGCCCCCCACCCACCGAAGAGGGCGTCAAGGGGGCCGCCAGCATACGGGATAGCCTGAACTAGGGCCCGAAACACCGTCCGTTCGGAGTACCACTCCGCTGCCTTCTGGGTAGCGGCCACGATCCGGCGATCGACGGATATGCCTTCTCCAGGAGGACTGTCTGCTGGTTCAGGTCGCACGGTTCCATCGGTGCAGGGCAAGGCGATCACCTCCCGGCTCTGATGCCTACTTGACCTCGTGCTCATCTGGTGCCCGGAGTTAAACTCCCTTCATCTGTTCTTTGCTCAACCGGCCTAACCTGCAGCCGGATCCGTCGGGACATCTGCCGGTGCTCCTCGGCCTTGGCGACCACGGCGTCGATCTCTTCCTGCGAGTGGGTTGTGATGAACTCCATCCAGATCTCGGCCATCACCCGGGCTAACTGCTTCGCTGCTGGCGTCTCCGGGTCAATCTGATACTGGCCTCTGGCCACTGGTGCCACCTCCTCCGCTGACCTGCCAGAAGCGCGTCCGGTTTCCTGTATTCCTGGAATTACGGGTTCCTGTATATCTGGACCATGACGACAGCTCACCGCTTATCCGCTCGCCGGCTCTGCTTGGGTCGCCCCGGGCGCCGTCTCGCCCCGGACGACCGGCGGCGTCCCGACTCTGGCGCCACCCCATTTGCAGTCTGCCCTCTAGGAATAGAACAAGGAATAATTTCGCTTGACGATTGTACGCGGCTCAGAACCTCAACGCCGGCGTCGGCTGCGAACGCGCCGGATAGCATGAGGGCCAGGAACGGAGGGAGGTTAAGTCCGCCAGTATCATCGCTGTAGGTCTCCTCCATCGCCCGGGCGACGCACCACGCCCGGCAGCAGGTCCCGAAGGATCCGGATACTCCCGTCACCAATGCGGAACGCGGGAATCACCTTCGCCTCTACCAGCGAGCGCGTAGCACCGGTTGAGCCCGATCTGCAGCTCTGCGGCTACTTGATCGACCGTCAACGCCAGAGGGACCTCAGGAAGATAGCCCACCTTGGGCACCAGAACCATCCTCTCGAAGGCTGATCGAAGCCCTGAAACGGAAAAGAGTCGGAACCTGGTTCCGACCCTGGTGCATGTAGAAGGCCATCAGGGTGAGTCGCCCGGCTGCGGCACTGGCCCGGGCGCTCCGTCCAGATACTCTTCCAAGGCCTTCTTGCTGACCCGCCAGCTCCGAAAGAACCGGTTCGGGCCGTTCCCCCCAATCGCCCGGATCTGGCCGCTGCGCAGCAGGGCGTACACCGTGTTACGGCCGAGGTTCAGGTACTCCACCAGGTCATCCGCGGTCAGGACATCGGGTAGATCCTCTAGCCGTGTACCGCTGCGTCTGGGCACTGTCTTCCAACTCCTCGACTGCGAACTTGGTGGCGCCCCACCTGGCTGCTCCGGGCGGCGCCCTTCAGGGCTCCCTAGACTAGTTCAGTCGGGAACGACTTCGCCCGGCGGATCGCTTCCCTGGCCGTGATCATGTCGAAGATGTGACGGCCCTCATCCTCCAGTACTGGCGGCTTCGAGTCGTCCGTGACCTTGATCCTGTCCAAGTCCTCTACCCTCTTGAGGCTGCCGTACTCGAACGGTGCGAGGCCAGTCCTCTGGATGAACCAAGCCTCTGCCTCCTCGACAGTCCGAGCTGCAATCCGGTGATCGATGCCCCCACATGTGATTACCCAGACGCCAACGCCATTCTCCCGATCCCTCGACTGCATGGTGCCCCCCTCCTTGTCACCTCGCTCAGCGATCCATCAGAAGCCGAACACCATCCGCTTGGTCAACGCCCGGGCGATAGCCCAGGCGGTCACCTCTCGCTCACGTGCCGCCGGGTGCCCCGGGCACTCCTGCACAACCCGCACCTGCCCTGCTCGGTTGACGGCCAGCCAACCGGCGTCAGCAGCCGGTGTGCCATGGGCGTCGATGAACTGCTCCTCGACCACGAAGTAGAAGCGGTCGGCGTAGGGCAGGTACTCCTGCCACTTCTCGTCACGGCGGAAGTCCTGCAGCGAGGCCTTGGCTTCGACGATCGTGACCCGGCCGGCCTGGTCGTAACCGGCCACATCCCACCGGCGAGTGCCCACCACCAGCTCTGCCGTGGCCACGTATCCCTGGTCATACAGCCACCGAAGGGCGGCCGCCTGAAGCCAGCCATGGGTCTCCAGATCCCTGTCGCTCAGGGCGTTGCTCGCCTGGACAGCCTCCATGAAGCTCTGCGGGCTCCGGTGGCGGATCTCCCTGATCTCCCGCTCGGCAGCTGCTATCTGCTCCCGGATCTCCGCCAAGCGCTGGTGCTGGTGGTCACGGGCTGCCCGGAGGTCCACCACCAGGCCGGTGGCGAGACGGTACCGGGCAGACTCCGGTACTGGCCCGCGCCGGAAGGGACTGTCTGGCACCCGGCCTGGGTCGTAGCGTACGGGGTGGCCGCGTTGGAGCCTGCGCTCTACTCCTCTGGCCAGGGCGTCGAGGTCGACCACCTGCCAGACCATGGCCTCCGAGTCGTAGTGGAGAACTCCCTTCTGCTTGAGGCTGTTCTGCCACGGGTAGTCCAGCCGGCGGGCCAGGACCAGGCGACCGGCAGCATCGACGCCGAGGTGCTCCGCCAGGAACTCCTTGACCGGATCGGCATAGGGCGCCAGGAAGGCGAGTGCCTGGTCGATCTGTTGCTCCAACCGCCTGAGGGCCTCCTCCTCTTGCTGCAGCTGCTCCCGCTGCCGCTCCAAGTAGGCCAGCCGGGTCTTCATCTGCTGCTCAACCTCGGCCACCCGGGCCCGCTTCTCCGCAAGGAGCGCCGGCGCCTTTTCGAGATCGGCCCGCCTGACAGTGGCAGGATCCACCGACTGCAGGATCTCCTCCAGCCCGGGCCAGTCCGCCGCCTGCACCATGGGCGCCAGGACCACCGCCCGGAGTCCGAGGCCTTGGAGCTTGTCCACCGCGCTGGCGGTCAAGTGGGGCCTAGCGGCCGCCAGCAAGGCACGAAGCCGGGAGAGCTTCTTTGCCTGGTCCTTCGAGAGGCCCAGGGCCTCGAGGTCGGCCAAAGGGTGGCCTTGCTCCAGGAGCGCCATGGCACGCCGACTCAGCTCGTCGGTTCCGTCGATGCGGGGCAAGCTCCTCACCTCCTTACTGGTGCCCGGGGCACCTCCCTGCTCAGCAGAGTCGGTTCCCCGGGGGCCTCCTGGGTGACTGCATCACCAGCATTTCGGTTTCCTGTATCCCTGTATTCCTGTGTTCCTGGGCGAGGGCCAACCGGGCCCCGGCTGTCGACCGGCCGGCCAGGACGCCTAAGCTACTCCTCCTCGGTCAGCCCGTCCGCCTTCAGGTCGGCGATATCCACCCGTCCCTGGCGGTTGTTATCCAGGAATCGCACCACGGCCCTGTAAGCCCAGCCGTTGTCATCCCGCACGAAGCCCAGGATCACGCAGCGGCGCCCACGATGCTTCTTCTTCCGCGGGTTGAGGGGTAGGACTTCGTACTCCGTGCCGACCACGGCCATGACCTTGCGGACCTTGGTTCCAAACCCGCAGATGACAACCTCAGGCCCGATGTAGCCAGGCCCGGGCACCACTTTGCCCATGGTCCCCTCCCTCCTACGACAGCTGCGTCCTACCTGGTCTACAGCGCCGCGCGCCTTACTTCCCGTACGCGATCCGTAAGGCCTCCAGGGCGACCTCGAAGTTGTCGGCGTCCAGGCTCGACAGGGCCTCGTCCACCGTGCAGGGCCACGCCCAGGGGGTCAGCAGGTGGGCGGCCAGTTGCACCAGGGCTCGCTCGCCGCTGCTCCAAGGCTTGGAGTCCTCCAGCAGTTCGTCCATGGCGATCTCGCCCGGGGAGACGTAGCGAGCCATCCGAGTGCCGAACCGGGCCAGCAGGTACAGGGCGGCCATGCCGCGGGAGCTCGGGGCGCCGTTCAGCTCCATCAGGTGGGCAAAGGTGTTCTGGTGGCTTTCGCTCAGAAACTCCATCAGTCTATCCCTCCCCGTCGATCCTTTCATAGCGGGCATTCCGCCACTGTCCGTTCCGGACGTAGAACAGAGTCGCCCCGACGTCATCGGCCGGCTTGGTTGCGGATCCGTCCGGCCTGGTGTAGTGGGCGAGGAAGTAGCTGCCTCCGCCGTCGATCCGCTCCCCTGCCAGGGCGTGCAACCACTCGTTCAGTAGGAAGCCGTAGGCAGCGAACGCCTCGGCCGTCATAGGAAAGACCACATAGCCGGCGGGAGTTCGACTCCTTTCGAGGTGCAGCTCCCACCATTCGGCCCGCTGGTCCGCCGGCATCTTTCCCGCCTCGACGGCCCGCCGGCGAAGGTGGTCCACCAGCTCGGCCGGTGGCACCCGGTAGTTACCGAATGCGAAGGCTGGCGCAAAACTGAAGGGGCCGGGATCGACTGGTCGCCATCCCTCCTCGGGAACGGGCTCGGGCCTGATCGGGATCACCTTCAACCTGTCATACCTCCTTCATCAACCGTCGAGGGGCCCCGGTCGCCGGCGCCACCTCCCTTAACATGGGCCATCACCCGATAGGCGACCGCCCGAATCAACAGGTTGTAGCTCTCACGGATGAGGTACATGGCCTCATCTCGGGGGTTATCGGCGAGTGTGATGCCGACCAGCATCTCTATCTGCTCAGCCACGCTTAGGGCGTGCTCTCGTTTGCTGGCCTCGATGATCTCGGTCACCTGGTTCATCTCTTCTGTGGTAAGCCCGAGTTGAAAGGGCAGAGCGGGCGGGAACGGGACCTTAGCCTGCTCGGTCATCCTGGCGACTCTCCTTGCGTTCCCAGACCAGCCTGCCTGTGATAGACTACAGACAGACAGGCACCCCTTCGGTGTGCGTGCTGTGGAAGGTGAGGCACACCGGGGATATTAGGGGCTTGTCGCGGGGCCTCCGGCTTAGCCGGGGGCCTTTGCTATTGCCGGGTGCTCGCCGGCGTCAACTCGAAGTGTCTCCCTCCCCTGTATTGGGCGGGTTTCCCTCCCCTTGTTTCGGCGCAGGGGCCAGCAGTGCGTCAAGCTCTTCTCGCTTGAATCGCTTACGAGAGCTACCAGGCAGTTCGTAGGCCTTTACCCGGCCATCCTCAATCATGCGGTAAAGCGTAGCCTTGGACACCCGAAGGTACTCCGCGGCCTCTTTCACCGTCAGCCACACGGGCAACATCTGACGGCACCTCCCTTCCTCCTCACATCATAACCGTCTCATGGCGTGTCGTAAAGACTCGCTGAGGATCATTTTGACTCAAATGGTATTGACGCACTGTGAGCCGTCATGATACACTTTGAGACGAAAGGAGGTGAGGACGTTGCCGCAAGATGCCAGGACCCTCGGCAATCTCTCGGTGCAGCTCGCCGCGCAAGGCCGGTGGCGTGAGGCCTTGGAGGCCGCCCACGCCTGTCTCGACCTGGCGGAACCCGGCAGCGTCCTCTACCTCTGGGCGCTCCACATGCTGGCTTGCACCTACGTGGATGCTGGGATGCCGCACCGGGCCCGGCCGTACGCTCTGGCCTACCTGAGCCAGGCGGCCGGCAACCCGCAGCTGGGGCCCTACACGCCCTACGTCGTTCGCGCGATGGGGCACATCGCCTACCGGGAGCGCCGGTTTGCAGCCGCCATGGTGTGGCTGCTCCGGGCAGAGCGGCTCTTCGTTGCGCGGGGAGATCGGGAGCAGGCCGAGCGAACCGCCATCACCCTCGCTTGGGTTCTCATCCGGCTCCGCCAGCCCGAGGCCGCCCTGCAGGCGCTGTCACGGCATAGGAGCGAGAGCACTCCCGAGCACCTGCGGCAAGGTGCGCTGTCTGCGATCGCTTACCTTCAGGGGCGGTACGAAGAGGCCATAGCCCTTGGCAGGCAAGCACTCGATGGCCAGTCCCGATTCGCACATGACCTGGTAGACGCGGCAGAGGTCTCCCTCGTGATTGCTCATGCCCTACGGGCGATCGGAGCTATGGACGAGGCATCTGCTTACGTAGAGCGCGCCGCACATCTTGCGGCCCTACAGGGTTGGGAGACGGTTGTCCTCCTCCTCCTGAATCACGGGGCAGGAGGGGGTGATCCCTCTGACTCTGCGGCGGATGCTCGTGGTAGCGCTAATCTGCGCCACCGTGGGTGCTTCTGTACTGGCGTTGCCTAGCACGCCGGTTCATGCGTGCACCCCCGGTAACGGCAACGGCGGACCGCCTCCCGGCGGGTCCGCATGCTAGATTAGCGACCGTCCCAACGGCAAGGGCCGGGGGTCCCACACACCCCCGGCCCAGCGGGACGGCACCACGAGGAGCCGCCCTGGCGAAGTACCCCGACTCCGCGCCTAGATTCTATCATGCTTCGTCGGGGCCTCCAACACGAAGGAGGTCTCTAACCGTGACCCAGAATGCGTCCGAGCCTATCGCTCAGGAACTGGATCCGGGTCTCCTTAAGGCCGTCTTGTGGTTCGCGGAACTAAGCCTGAAGGAGCGAATCGCCGTGGCTTGGGCAGTGGCGAATGGCTTTCAGGCCAAAGGCGAGCTAGACTTGGCCGGAAGCTGGGCCAAATGGGCCATGGAAATGGAGCGAGAACTGATTGAGGGCATCGGAGAAGACCGCTCAGGCAACCAGCAGCATGCCACTGAACCGAACAGGGATCAGGGCGAGGACTGAGCATCGCTCACGAACTTGTCCACTCCTGTTTCCCGGTTCCCCCCTTGCCCCCGGCCTGGAGGCGCGAAACGGACGACGGACGACGATCTCGTCCCTCGCCTCCAGGCGCGGGGAAGGGACGGGGAGGTGTCTACTAGACACCTCCTCGGGCGCCCCCCAGTCTTGAGAGAGTGGAGGGTTCCCAGCGGTCAGAGAGACCGCTTTACTTCGGGCTTCTAGGTGCCGATAATGAGATCGTATCGGAAGTTAGGGAGGAGGCTGGACGCCGTGACGAAGGAGATCATCACGGTGATGGGGCAGGGGCAGATCACCCTGCAGCAGGGTCTGGTGCGGCAGGCGCGCGACTACGCTGCCTGTGCCCGGGCCGCGAACACCAAGCGGGCCTACCAGAACGACTGGCACGACTTCACCAGCTGGTGCGCGGAGCAGGGCCTGCAGCCGCTCCCGGCCGCCCCGCAGACCATCGCCCTCTACCTGACGGCCAGGGCAGAGACTCACCGGGTCAGCTCTCTCCAGCGCCGCCTGTCCGCCATCAGCCAGGCGCACCAGGCCGCCGGCTTCCCACCGATCTCCACCCGCCAGGAGCCTCTGCACTCGGTCTGGATGGGCATCAAGCGGGACAAAGGCACCGCGCAGAGGGGGAAGGCCCCGGTCGTCACGGAGGAGCTGCGGGCCATGGTGGCCACCCTGCCGGACTCCCTGCTGGGCATCCGGGATCGAGCCCTCCTCCTCCTCGGGTTCGCCGGCGCCTTCCGGAGGAGCGAACTGGTCAGCCTCGACGTCGCTGACGTGAACATGACCCGCGACGGGGTAATCGTTACCCTGCGACGGTCCAAGACAGACCAGGAAGGCCAGGGGCACAAGATCGGCATCCCCTACGGATCCAACCCGGCCACCTGCCCCGTCAGGGCCTTGCAGGCATGGCTGGAGGCCTCCGGCATCACCGAAGGCCCCCTCTTCCGCTCGGTGGACCGCCACGGCAACCTGCAGCCTGGGCGCCTCAGCGACAAGGCCGTCGCCCTGGTGGTCAAGAGGCGGGCCGAGGCGGTCGGCCTAGACCCCGCCAAGTACGCTGGTCACTCCCTGCGGGCCGGCCTGGCTACGGCGGCGGCGGCCGCCGGCGCCAGCGAGCGTGCGATCATGAACCAGACCCGGCACCGGTCGGTCATGATGGTGCGCCGGTACATCAGAGACGGCTCGTTGTTTAGGGAGAATGCTGCGGCCATGGTTGGACTGTAGCGACATGCTTGAGGCGGCAGACTGTCATCCTGCCTCTGATCGCGAACAAGGGCGAAGCGCATCGGAGTTGCGCTTCGCCCTTATCCATCGTAGTAGTCCCAGTCAGGCTCATCGACTCCGTGCAGCTCCTCTAAGAACGCGTCCATGAGGTCGCCCCGAGGGCCGCCGGATTTCTCAAGGCCATAGCGAATGGCGTACTCCCGCAAGAGGTCTTCATACTCCCGGAACCGCGCGGCATAGATGCTGGTCTGGCGCCCGATGCGAAAAGGCGACGAAGGCGCCACGCCAGGCGCCTCGTCGCCGCAACCAAAGCATCGCGCTGCCCATCAGCAGCCCTTATCTGTTGTAGTAATCGGCGAATGTCCAGAAGAGGTGAGGCGCGAAGCGACTCTTCTCTTTACCAGACACACGCTTGTCTCCCGTTGGGTCAATGGACAGTACGTCTTCATTCTTGCGAGCCCTCACGGCATCAGAAGGATCAATAGTGCCGAAAAGGGCCACCACCCTAATATCGTTCGTTGTCAGGTTGGGATCCACGTCCCTCTGAAGGCGTCTGATAACATCAGCCACATCGTCCGAGATTCGACCTACCGTGCCCCGGTGAACTGTGCCCTTTCCGACCATTGCCTCCCAAGCATGCAACTTAAGGCCGAGTTCCTCGACAATCTTATCCGCATCCTCAGGGGATACACTGCGTTGGAGCGTTACCGTAACCTGTACAGCTTCTTCTTGTTCCGCCTCCAGCTGCTCCAGTCTTGACCAGGCATCTGCAACGTACCGATCTCGAGCGGTAGCATTACCCACCATCTCATGATACATAACCTTCGGACCGTCATTGGCGAAGGCAGACAGTCCATAGGACCCCAGCAGCATCGCAGCAACAGCGATAACTGAAACTCCCCTAGTGTTCCTCATCCCCGTCACCACCATGGGAAGGTTTTTTCGAAATGGAATTCGTAGTCAACAGCGTTATATTCTCCCAAGAACGGCTCGCTCAACTGGCTGTTCCACTCGAACGTAGTCCCCGAAGTATCGAAGACTCCCCAGTATGAGATGAACTGATACGCTTGGAGAGCCTGGAGCCGGTCAGGGCGGGTTACTGTAACTTCGGTCTCGTCGACGTAGCCATTCCCTAGTAATCCGCCATCATCATCGGTATCAAAGATCGGCCCTGGAAGGTCCGTATAATGGGTTGATGTATATGCGCTCACAGTAGTGTCGTAGTCGTTATTTACCGAAATGTCAATTGTGTAGTACTGGTCTTTTGCTTGATAGTTACGCAAATTATTGATCCTGGTCAGGCTCCACTTCATGTTAAAGGCTTGTGTCATTAGCTCAAGATCCCTGTCATCGTAGCCCATCCTGCCACTAATGGTGTCGGGAGAGTAAGATTCTTGGGGGTTGGTTGTACTGATAGGGCTGTACGTATAAGCAGCAAGTGCCTTGACGCTACCAACTAGCAAAATGGCAAGGGGCAAAACCACTAACTTTACAGGCCAACTTCTAGGAGCCTGTCCGAGTATATAAACTAGGCGCCACCCAGGTTCCAGAGAATGGGTGGCAGCGGTGCAGTCTTCCGTTGTCCTTCTCGATTGGGTGGATTCCGTTCGCTTATGCCGCCTTCTGGGCAGCGTATATCTTGAGCAGGTTGTGTGCGGTGCACGCGAGCAACCATTCCCCGCGAACCTTCTCAAGTCCGCGGAGGTAAAACTGCCGGAGTCCCCTGACAGCCTTGATCTGGCCAAAGACCGGCTCCACACTCTGTTCCCGTTTCTGGTAGCGCTTGAAGTGATGCTTCATCTGAAGTTTGCGCCGCATCTTCTCCCGCAGTGTCCGGGGACGGGGCCCTCGCGGCGGCTTCAGCCCTCTGCGCTCACGGTGGGGCAGCTTGTCGGGGGGAATGTATGGGTTGATCTTTTTCCCGAGCAGCCAGTTGACGTTGGCCTCACTGTAGTAGCCGGCGTCAGCTGACACCTCCACTGGTTCCCGACCTGTATTAGCGGCCACTTGGGTCACCATGGGGATCAGGTGGGGAGCATCGGCAGCTTGGTTGGTGACGTCAACTGCCACGATAACCTGGGTATCGCTGTCCACCGCAATCTGAGCGTTGTAGCCCTGGATAAACTGCTTCTCCGAGCCCTTCATGATGCGGGAGTCCGGATCCGTGAAGTTGCGTTGGGCCTTCGGCTCTGGAGTTCCTTTGGCTCGCTTGTGTCGGCGGCCACCGCCGAATCCATCCGGATCTGGCTCAGGGTTGTCATCTGACTCGGTGCATTCGGGTTCAGCAGCCTGATCGATGCCAGCTCGTATCCGGGCTTCCGCCTCAAGCGCAGCCTTTGCTTCTCGGATCTTGGCCAAGCGCGTCTCGCGGCTGCGGAGTTCCTCGGGCAGCTCATCGCCACGGCGGTCAGCGCCATACTTCCTGTCCTCTTCCGCATCGGCCTTCTCTGCCCGCTTCAGAAGTTCCTTGATTTCGGCCTTGAGGTGCTGCTCCTCTTCCTGCATCCGCCGGTAGCTCATGGCCTTGTGCCGTGAAGCGTTGGCCTTGATCTTGGTCCCGTCCAACGCAACATGGCCCAACTTGACCAAGCCCGCCTCCTGGCAGACCTGCAGTACCTGTTGAAAGAGGTTACCCAGTGCCTTCAAGTGCCGCTTCCGAAAGTCGCTGATCGTGCGGAAGTCGGGTTGATTATTGGCAGCCAGCACCCGGAAGGCAACGTTCTCCTGCAGCGCACGCTCAATCTTGCGTGAGGAGTAAATGCCAACGCAGTAGGCGTAGAGCAGAACCTTAACCATCATGGCCGGATGGTAAGGCGGCTGCCCCCGAAGCTCATTCTCATAGCTCCGTTCGATCTCCGAGAGATCGAGTTGGTCGACGACATCACTCAGGAAATAGACCATATGGTCCTTCGGCAACCACTCATCCAACGAGGGCGGCAACAACAAGATCTGATTCGGCTGATACGGTCTGTATGTCTTCTTGCTCATACCCTAAACATTGGATAATGGCCCATTGGACTCCTCCAAGGGCCATTATCCAGACAGGCTCCTAGCCAACTCCATCTTCCCCTCCTAAGAACTTCAGTATTCGAATCGAGGACTGGCATTGGGGTCAAGCCATGCAAACCAAGGGAACCACCTCCACGGTTTGACGTAGAGCGTTGCTGGATGAGGCGGATTATTTGCTGCGATTTTGTGTATTCTATATTATAAGACGGATGCTTTTGCTCCTTGGTTCCGTGCGGATGCGAACTCTGTGAAACTCATGCTGACACTGGGACGTCTTATTCGCGAAATACCAAAAATGATGTCGCAATTTAGGAGGGATAACGGTGCGCCGGTTCTTGCAGGGAGCGGTCTCTCTCGGAGGAGCGTTTGCGATCTTGTCGTTCCTTGCCCTGAGATTCGACGATAACCCCACACTTATGGCGATTCTCAGACCAATCGGCCGGCTCATGGAAGCCCCAGTCCGGTGGGTGTTTGATGCCTTCCACCTCCATGATGACGACCCGCGAATTATCTACCCAATCATGGTGTCAGTGTTGCTTTGGGGGCTAGTGGGTGGAGGCCTTGCGGTACTCTGGGAGCGTGCCATGGTAGCCAAAAGCGGTCGGTAAACAGGGCCGGGCTGACATGGTGGACGGGTACATCGGACACACCGTCCAGCGCGCTGGGGGCGTATTGCAGCGGACCCTCGGCGGGGTTCTGTTCGTCGACGAGGCGTACTCGCTATCTGTCTACCGCCCTGCACCAACCGCAAGGCCGTCCTGCGTCCAGGAGCCAGCAGGACGGCCGTTCCTAATCACCCGGGTTGATTACCCTCCCCAGCAGCCAAAAGGGCCTCAGGCGGGCTCCTGACGCTTCGGGGCTCCGCCCCTATTCCTGTACTCCTGGTTTCCTGTATTTCTGAAGGTACTCCGGCGGCATCGCCTGAGCGACAGCTTTGACAACCAAATCACGCATCGACATGTCGGCGTCGACGGACCACCGCTTGAGGGCCCGGGCAAACTCAGGGGTGAAGTCGAAGGTCGTCTTCTTCGCTGTGCCGGTTCGCAGGCCAGCGTGATCCCTAAGCAGGGCCTCGATCAGATCCGCCGGAACCCCGGCGCCGGTGCCTTCGCTCCCACGTGTTACGGATCCCGGTTCTTGGTTTCCTGTAGATACAGGTTCCTGTACCCCTGAATCCGGCTGTTGTTCGATGCCCGCCGGCTCAGCATCAAGGCTCTCAACCAGGTCGGCCGTGCCGCCCGGCACCCGCCCCTTCCTACCTTCCTGGCTTCCTGTGATCCTGGGTTTCCGGGAACCGCTCGTCTCCGGCTTCGAGCCGCCAGTGCCGAGCATGGTGTCAAAGTCGAAGTCCCTCCTACGCGCCATCCTCGCCACCTCCCTACCAGCGGTCCTGGATCTCCGCCCACAGCTCGCGGAAACCGACCGCGGCCCGGCTCTTGGGATCGTAGTAGTTGACCGGAACAGCCTCGGTGTGCGCCTCCCGGATCCGGATGTCCTGCCGCAGTTCCGTGGCGAACTGCAGGTCACGATACTGCCGGTCCAGGTAGCGCTGGACTCCCTTCGAGTAGTTGGTGTCCCCGCGCCAGTGGCTCCGGAAAATGCCCAGCAGGCTCAGACGGCGGTTCACCCTCATCCTGAAGCCCTCGACCGTCTTGAGCAGCAGCTGCAGGCCGTAGACGCTGCGGATGTCCTCGTTAACGGGCGCCACCACCCGGTCGGCCGCGATCAGCGCATTCTTGGTGTACAGGCCGAGGTCCGGCGGGGTGTCGATAATCACCGTCCAGTCCGGATCGGCGGCGAGGAAGTCCGCAAGCTTCGTCCGCAGGATGCTGAGCCTCTCCGCTTTGGGCAGGTTCTCGACCAGGTCCTCGGCGATCTGGTACATCGTCAGGTCGCCGGCGCACAGCCAAAGCCCTGGAACCTTGGTCTCCTGGATGCAGTCGGCTAGGGGCTTGTCCGTATCGAACAGGTCGGCGCAGCCGCCCCTGATCCCCTCCGGCCAGACCCCCAGGTCACCTGACGCATTGCCTTGCGGGTCGGTGTCGATGAGCAAGACCTTGGCTGCAGGGTTCTTCTCTCGTTCAGCCTCGAGCGCCACGCCGCTGAGACTGACAGCCGCCGTGGTCTTGCCGACGCCGCCCTTCTGCGATGCGACTGCGAGGATTCTCGCCATGAGCCTGCTCCTTTCCTGTATTCCTGGATTTGTGGAGTGCTGTATCTACAGGTTCCTGCGCAACAGGTCTAATCCCTGCTGGTGGCCGACGCTTTGCGCCGACGCCGCCTCCAGTACATTTTCTTGTAATGCTGGATTCCTGTAGTCCTGGGTTGCCCATGGCGGCACTGGAGGCAGAGTCTCTGGGCTGACGCCGGCCAGATCCGGCAGATCGTAGGGCACCGCCACAACATCGCCTACACGCCCATGGCGGTCTGCGGCACCCGCCTGCGACTGTGCGGGTGCGTCACCCGCCGCCAGGTGATCTGCATGGCGCTGGCCTACCCCGCCGCCCAGGCGGCCGCCCGGCTGCCGTACAGGTTGGCCGACACCCTCGCCTGGATGGTGCGAGGGAAGGCATGCAGTAGATCTCCTCCCCTTGGGTGTGCCAGGCGATAACGCCTGAAGCTACCATCGCGGCACAGGCGGCCGGTCGGGCGTCGGCCTGGTGGGCCGCCGACCGCACTGTGCGCTGCGACTCCCCTCCGGGGCACCCGGCCGAACCAGGAGGGCCCCCCGCTACAGCGGCGGCCTCCCGGGATGGTCAGTCAGGGTGACTGACCGCCATGCACGGACACCGGCCCAACGGTGGGCAGGCACTTCCCGCCGGGTAGCGGCAAGCCGCGCCAGGCCCCAGGCACCGTCGCCTTCGTAGAACGCCTGCCGAGCTGCGACCAGCACCGGCTGACGCCCGGCCCTTCCTCAAGGTGACGACGTCCCTGCGGGTGGCCACGGCTCAGCTCCCGGCCGGTCGCACCCCGACCAGTTGCGAGGGGCCCGGCGGTTCCTGGCGGAGGTCCGCGGTGCCTGCAACGCCCTGACCGGCAGCGCGGCGCACTTTGCAGCGCTAGCCCCATCCGGGCCCCAGGGACATGCGGCTGTGCCGCCGCCGCTTAGCGCCCGCGCGTGTGCACCGGTGGCGGCCGCCGAGATCCGCCCGGAAGAGGTTGCCCAGCTGGCGAGCTGCGGCATAGCCTCGGCGGGCTGCCTCTCCCACGCTTAGCGCCGAGGCCTTCGCCCGGCGGGTAGACCCCGGCCGGGGACAGAAAAGCCCTCCTGGAGGCTCTGGCGGCCGCCGGGGAGGTAGGTATCGAGCTGGTATCAGCCCTGCGACCAGGCATCCTGGCGCCGGCGGGGAGATCGGCCGGGGGCGGCCGCTGCTTCTGCGGCCCGCTCGACGGTGCCGGCGCCCTGTTCCTGCTGGCCACTCGCTGCACGCAACGTGAACTCGGCATCCCGCGGTGCGACCTCCTACCGCTCCAGCTCCGCCCCCCCGGCCACTAGGCGGGCGGCGACTTCAGGCTGTCGCGCGGGCGATCCAGCGGATCCGCACATAGGCAGGGTGCACCCGCCTGCTGGGCGGAGGCCCGCACGGCCGCATGGGCGCCGTCCAAACCGCTGTAGCCCCCCGCACCGAGGCGAGCACCGCACGGACGGGTGCCACTGAGGCCAACCTCGACCTTCGTGGCCAGCACGCCGACGTCCTCCACCAGCGGTGTGGCTTCCAGCCGCCCATCCTGCCCGTCCGGATCGGCCCCCCGGGGCCATGGAATCCAGCGCACCGTGAAGCCCGGGGCCAGAAGTCGCGCGGCCTGTCCGGCCTACGCCGCTACACGCTGGAGGAGGTCACGCCGCCGGTCGGCGCCGGGTAACTGGACCGACTGGGCCGGGCGGCCATCAAGACGCTGCGCAGTTTACGTCGGTCTGGGCTGGCCGCGCCCGTGCGACGAAGAGGGAGGGGGAGGGGCCGTTTCACGCTCAGGTCGACTGCTACCGCATCGACGGGCCCGATGGTGGCGCGGTCGCCCACCCGCCCTTGCGGCCACACCGCCCTGCTGGTGTTCACCTTCGCCCGAAGGGGTGCTGCGGCCCGCCATCGCCGAGTTCCACCTCTGGGCCGTCCCGGCGGAGAGCCGATTCCCCGTCGGTCTCCGTCTCGCCCTGGTGGTGGCGGTGCTCAGCGTCTTCAACGTCTCCCAGTTCGCCACGGCGCCCCAGGGGGCGGCCGGGGCGCGGCTGTCCCTGATCTACCTGCTGCCGGTGGCGCTGACCGCTGTGGTGGGCTACCTGATCGGCCGGCGCTTTTCGACCGGTTCGCCGCGACGAGGCCGGCGACCTGACCGCCGCCCGGTCCATCCAGATGGGCATGCTGCCCCGGGCGTGGCGGCTGCCCCCCGGCTGGCAGCTGGAGACCGCGCTCCACCCGGCTTGGGAGGTGGGCGGCGACTTCTTCGACGTCATCGACCTAGGGGACAGCCGGATCGGCATCACCGTGGGCGACGCTGTGGGCAAGGGGATGCCCGCCGCACTGCTCATGACCTCGGCCGTGAGCCTGCTCCGCTCCCATGCACCGCTGCACGACGGGTCCTGCGCCACCCTGGCCGCCGTCAACCAGTTCATCTGCGGCCACCTGCCGCTCACGGCGTTCATCACCTGCGCCTACGCCGTCGTCGATACCCGGCGCCGGGGGGTCCGCTGGGCCAGCGCCGGCCACCTTCCGCCCGTCGCCGGCGGTGAGGATCTGGCCGTACTGCCCGCCCTGCCGCTGGGCGTGGAGCCCGGGGCGCGCTTTTCCGAGCAGATGCGGCCCCTGCGCCCCGGCGAGCCGCTCCTGTTCTACACAGACGGCCTGATCGAGGGGCGCACCTTCCCGGGCGGGGTCCGGTCCCCCGGGTGGACGGACGTGCTGTGGGTGCCCACCGAGCCCGCCCGGGAGCTGATCGGGCGACTGGTCGCCCCGCTCCTGCCCCAGGTGGCGCAGAGCGCCCTGGAGGACGACGTGAAGGCGCTGGTGATCGTCCCGCCGGCCGAGCTGCAGTTCGACCTGCCCAGCCGGGAGGGGGAGGAGCTTGCGGCCGCTGCCCGGGCGGCGGACTTCGCCCGACGGCACGGACCGATCGGGCGCGCCGACGACGTGGCCACGGCGGTCGGCGAGGCCTGCCTCAACGCCCTCAGCCACGACAACCGGCTGCGGGCGGAGGCCCGGGTGAGCGTCAGACTGACGGCCCAGATGGCCAGCGACGGCCCGCTGCGGGGCTGGGGGATGCCCTGTCGGACGGCGGGGAGGCCGGATCGTGAGTGCGGGCGCGCTGACCGCCCTCCCCCGGCCGCACGTGGCCAGGCCGGCGTTGGTGGCCTGGGTGCTGGCGCACTGGGCCGCGCTGCTCCTGGCGCCGGCGGGGTACGGCAAGACGGCGCTCCGAGGTCCTGCGCGCCGTCTCCGCAGCGGGTGAGCGGGACGGCGAGGATGTGCGTCCGCGCATAGGCGAGGGGACGGTGCACGTGGACGCGGGCCCCGGCATTGACCAGGTGCTCGAGGCTTGTGCGCGGCTTGCCAACCTGCCCCCCCGACGCCCCCCGCATCCTGGCCGGCGACCCGGACGCCTGGTCCGCCTTGGACCGGTGCGTCGCCGCCCTGCCGCCCGGGTGCCGGATGCTCCTAGCCGGCCGGGCCGTCCCGCCGCTTCCCGCCCTGACCCGGATCCGCCTCGACGGCTACTTGCTGGCGCTGGGGCCCCGGAAGCTCGGCTTCACGCCGGAGGAGAGCGCTGCCCTACTGGCCCGCCTGGGCGCGGCCGGGCAGGCGGAGACAGCCCTGGCCGAAGGGTGGCCGGTGGCGCTCCGCCTGCTGGCGCTGGACGGTGCCGGCCGCCCGGGGGCAGACCCGGCGGACCGGTAGTCCCGCCTCGGCGAGGCGATGGCCTACGTGGCCCGGGAGGTCGCCCCGGCGGTGGGGGAGTTGCTCCTGGAGCGCAGGACGGCCTGGAGCTGCTGGACGCCTGGGCGGACGTCCTGCCGACGGACCGGTACGGCTGGGTCCACCCCCTGGTCCGCCGCTACTTCCGGTCGCTGCCGGACCAGGACCATGCCCGGCGCCGCCGACTCGGGCGCCGCGGCCCTGCTGGCGTTCCGGCTGGAGGCGTGGGCGCAGGCGCTGCGCCATGCCCTCGCGGCGGGGGATGTTGGCCTGGCTGCACCGCTGCTGCAACGGGTCGTGGAGGCTGATCTGGTGGCAGGCCGGCTGGCGAAAGCTGATGCGCTCCTCCCCGGCGCCCCCCAAGGCCGTGTGGGAGGTCATGCCCGACCAGTTGCCGGCCGCCACCGAGGCGCCGTGACAGGAGGGGGAAGGGTAGGCCGCGGCAGTCGGCGCGGTGGCTCCAGCCCACCGAGGTCGGGGTCGCAGGCGAAGGGGTTGCCGGCGGGATGCCGCTGGCGGCTGGCACCCCGGCCTACGCGAGTTGTCGCCCGTCTCCCGGGCGGCCCGCTGGCGTCTGCAGCCCTGCTGACCGCTGGGGCGACGGCAGGGCGGCGCTCGGCTCGGGGTGGTGCCTGCGCGGGTCTGGGGGCGGCCGCGCAGGCGATCAGTTGCAGCCGACTACCTCTGGGGGCACGGCGAAGAAGGATGCGCGGGAGCTACCGGCACCCTGTGGTCTGTCCGCTGTGCCGGATCCCGCGCTACCGGCTGGGTCACCCGGGAGCCCCGGCTGAACCCACTGGGGGCCTCTCGCCGAGTCCATGGCCACTCCCTCTATAAAGCCTGGCCCCGCCCCTTTTCCTGGGGCCCCGGCGGAGCTTCACCTGCGTGGCCGCGCGGCCGGAAAAGCCCGGCGGGGTCGGAGCGATGCCGGTGGGCCGACGACCCGAGCTGAGGAAGGGGGAGGAGGTGGGGGTCCGACGTTCCGATGGAGAGGCCGGCGGTCCCCACAGTCGCAGCGGCACGGGCGCCTGTGGCCCCGTGGCGGCGGAATGGATCGACCTGACAACCGCCGCCGCCCTAAGGCAGGCCGCCACGCCATCGGTCGCCGGGGCCTGCTACCGCCAGCACTTACCTGAGTCGATGGTACGGCACCGCCAGCGGCGAAGGTCTCGAAGCCTGCGACACATCCGGCGGCATCCGCCCGGACCGGCAGCACTGGCCGCACTCGGTTCAGAGGTGGGCAGTGGGGCGTCCCCTCTGTCGGAAAGAGATAGCCGCCTTGAGGCGCACCTCAGTGGTAACGAGCGGGCGGAGGAACAGCAAGGCCCCGCTGCCCGGTGAGGGGCGGGGCTCGCCTTCTGTTCTATGGCTTTCCTGGTCCGTCGGCGCCCTTTCGATACACGATCTCGATCTTAACCTTGAAGCGACGGTCGCACGAGCCGTAGCGGACGCGACCCTTAGGTGATCCCTCGTATCCCTGACAAGAGAACGTATGCTCCAGCGAGGTCTCTCCTGTCTCCGTCATGAACCAGAGCTGTTGGCCGAGATCAAAACCGCCGTTGTAGCACAGGGGATTGTGGCAGTTGATGTACTGGGCCGCAGTGTGCTCATCGTAACGGTAAGTCCGGTCGAGCCACGGCCCGTCATACTCTTCGACAGTGACCTTTAGGTGCTCGATGGTCGGGAAAGCCTCTCGAAATGACCCTCGCCGGCCCAGGTAGGGCGTTCCCTGCATGAACACGTCCTGCGCCTTGTCCCGCTTCCTCACGGAGATCCAGCCCCCTTCAGTCCCAGACCCGCATCAGCCACCACTCCGGCGGCTCGCTATGTACTCTGACGAGCCCATGACGCCGCCGCCCTGCACCTGGACCCGCCAGGCCGTCGCTGGTGTGTCCTTCTCTCACCAGCTGCCGGTCCCCTCCCAGCAGTCGAGGACCGCCTCCGTGCACCCATAACTTGGCGCGCCTGCCGATGCCTCGGAACAGTGCGGACAACCGCTCCCGGGGAGTGCGCGTCTCCCGGCCCGTCACGTTCAAGAGGTGAGCCGTGCAGTTCACCTCTTGATGTACACCTCCAGTTGCACGTGTAGGGGGATCTGGCGGTGGTGGAGAACGAGAGATAGGGAGAGGGGGACGGCGAAATGTCGTGGATCATGGGCAGACTCGTACGGGTGCCGGACAGCGGCAAGCCGCCTCGCCTGGGGATTGAGGGTCAGAGCAGCCTCCACTGTGGCGAGGCCCTGGAGATCCGGGTGCAGGGCCACTGGCTTCGTGGCCGGGTGGAGTACGACGACCGGCTGCGCTGGTACTGGACCGACAACCAGGTGATGGTGCTCCTACGGCTTGGCATGGAGGCCCGGCAGTGGGACGGCATCTACGGGCCGCATGGGGAGGAGTGACGGGCCGTGCACCTCTTCTTCTTCGAGGTTGACGAGGAAGGCCGGTTGATCGCTGACGACGAGGCGAAGCGGGTCTTGGACCTGCGCCCGGGCCGCCATTTCGCCGGGACTCTCCACCAGGGCCGCCTAATCATCGTGCCGGCCAAAGTGACCCCTTTAGCCCCTGATGATGACGAGGACTGGAGCGACCTGCCGGCGGGCGAGCCCTGCGAGTGAAGGGACTGACGCCGGCACCATGAGGAGGGATGCCCTCGTGCAGCGCTCGAGCGACGCTCAAATCGACGATGCCATTCGGAACGCCCGCGCAACGCTCGCCATGGAAGGTCTGCACCTCACTGAGGAGGAGGAGGCGCTGATCCGGGCGCGGCTGCAGGGCGAGCTGACGGACCCAGAGTTTCTGCGGCTGGCCCGCGAACGGGCCCTCCGGGCCGGGACCGCCGAGGCCTCCGTGTAGCACGTAATACGGGTGCCTGGGACACTCCGGAGACCTCAGTGCGGATTTCTGCACCCGGTGCAGCCCAGCTCCGTGCTGATGCGGCGCAGAGCGTAGACGACAGCCCCCGCTGCTCCGAAAGGAGTGGCGGGGGCTACTTCTATCCGGCGACGGGTACTCCAGCCACGTGCCGCTGAACTGGCCAACGTCCAAGCGGTCCGCCGTGGCTTGGTCGACGACCAGGGCTGCAAAGAGCGATTCTCGCGGATTCGCGAGAGTTCCGACCCCGAACAAGCGACGAACACCCGTCGAGGCTTCGGCGCTCCTCGAACTGGCGAGGCGGCCAACGTGCAGTCTGCCTTTCCCGGCGCCGACCGCCTCTGTGCCGACACCATGCTCAGCTCGCACTCCTACAGGCGCCTGGATTCCTGTAGTCCTGGGAAAGAGGGGGCCCGAGGGGCGAGAGGGGATAGTCCCCGCCCGCCCTTCTTCGGTTGGCCTAGCCCTTCGAGCCGTCTCGGCCGGTTCCGGCCATCTTCTCCAGGTTCTGCCGCACCATCTCCTTCAGCTGGACAGGGCCGACGGCCTGGTAGTGGATGCCCTGGGCATTCAGCGTGCCTACGGCATCTGCAGTGGCCTCCAGCTGCCGAAGCAGGTCATACGCCCCCCGGAAGTAGTAACCGCTGGGCAACGCCTTCCTGGCGAGGAACTCGACGACGATGTCTGGGTGGACCCGGGCTTCTTCGGCCGCGGCCAGGATGGCCAGGGCGTCGATCAGCGTGAGCTCAACCGGGATGGTGAGCGGCGCATCGAAATGCTCCTGGAGGGTGTCTAGTGCCATGTGCTGCAGACCGGCCTGCTCCAGGCGAAGCCGGATCCCCTGGTACTCCGCTTCATGCATCGACGCGATTTCCCGAATCAGATCTTCCTTCATCCGATCAGACCTCCATTCGTTTTCTTGGGGTGCCGGGCCGCCGTCTCGCTGTCCTGGCAAGCAAAAAGGGAGGCAGCAGGCGCGTCCTTCGGGATCTTCCCGTGCAGACGACACTCTGCTGCCTCCCCGAAACCCCTGAGGGGCACGTTGAGCAGCGTATAGATGACTTCCTTCGGTCTCAGCGGACCGCTATCTCATGATTTTGTGCCGGCGTCGCCGGCGCAACGAGCCAGAGCGGACGTTCGTCCTCCCGGCGCCAATACGCTACCATGCTCCTCCGCCCTAAGTCAACCCTGATTTCAACTCAGGCCAGACAGGTGCAAGGGCCACCAGGACCTCAACCGCCCATTCACCGTGCCCGAGGCTCCAGATCCGGTTGATCCGGACTCGCCTGCCCAACACTTGGTCCTGGAGAAGGGCAAGTGCAGTCCCAAGCGCTTCTTCCTCTCCGGAGGCCTCGATCTCCACGACCCGCAGGGACCAGTACTCCCCGTCCCGGGCGATGATCACTTTCTTCGGCTGCAGCTGCTTGGGGTCGACACCCTGAGCCTTGAGCGCGTCAGCCCGCCACTTTTCCTTCTGTCTGCGGGTTTGCTGATGCTTGGCGTAGAGCTTCCGGTTCTTGTCCTGCAGCTCCTCGAGGTCCCGTTTGACCGCAGCCAGCTCCCGGAGCACCTCCCTGTACAGGTGGGCAGATACGTGCGTAGACTCCGCCTCCGGGACCTCCCGGGCGACCCCATCAGGCCCGATCGCAACCCACTCCACGAGCCACACCTCCTTCCGCCTCGCGGTCCTCGATGTAGATCGTGATGTCGAACCCCGGCTCCCGCCGCTTGGCCAGGTAGCTGGACGTTACCGCCAGCCGGTTATGCCCCAGCCACCAGCTGCACAACTGGCGAGCTTCGTCCTCGGTGTAGCCCAGGCTCATCAGATGGTGCATCCGCTGCATCGCCCAGGTATGCCGCAGGCCATGGACGCCCCGGGAGATGATGCCGGCCTCCGCACAGGCCTGGGAGATCACCCGGCCGAACTCCTGGTACTCGACCGGCCACAGCCGATCCTCCGGTTTCCGGTACGCCAGAACCGCCGCCAGTTCCGGCCTGTACCATGAGGGCACCGGCACCTCGCGCGGCCGGCCGCCCTTTCCGCGCCGTACCTTCACCACGCCGGCATAGCCCGGGGGCAACGGGTGCTCCGTCCAAGCACCATCCCGCCCCTTTACTAGGTAGGACGTGGCCAGCAGGTCGACATCACAGGCCCTGACACCAGCCAACTCCTTCCGCCGCAGACCCAGCGCAACGCACGCGTCCATCGCTCTGCGATACTCCTCGGGCAGGTGAGCCCGCAGGAGCCGCAGTTCGGCGGCCGGATAGGCCCCCTTGCGCCTACGTTTCCCCAAGGAGCGCCGCTCACGCCCCCTCAAGGCCTCGGGATCCACCAGCGTCACCCATAGTCCCCAGCGCGTCCAGATACCCCATTCCAGCTTGCGAAGGGCACTGATCACCAGCGAAACCGTCCAGGGACTCCACCTGCTCTCCCCGTCGGCTCTCTTCTCGTCGATCATGGCCTGCACCCACGCCTGACCAGCGAGATGCGGCAGCTCCACCAGGCGATTCACCCCATGCGTCTTCCGGGCCCACTTGGCAAAGCGGCACGCCCAGTCAAGGTAGACCTCCAGCGTCCGGGCGCCGAAAATCAGCCGCGCCCGCAACCCAGCCTCTACCTCATGCTTCCGCCGGCGCAGACTGAGCCGCGGCACGTAGACGGACAGCAGTGCCATCTCCACCTGGTGCACGAGACTCGGCACCAATACCACCTCCAGCGTCTCCCGGGCGCGGCAAACAAGCCTCATCCCAAACCCCAATGCGTTTAGTAGTTAGAGGCCCTTGCCCGCCGCTCTCGATTCTCAAGTTGCTGATTGCCGGGGCTTGCACCCGGCCCTGCGCTAAGCCTTCACCCTTCAGGGCTTCGGACGGGCCGGCCGTAGCCGGGTACCGAAACGGGTCACAGTCCGGATCCAGATCACCGGCGCCAGCAGCCAGCCGTAGCCGCCAGTTGACGCCGTCAGAGTGCAGGGACGGGGCCTGGCCGTCACGGCGCGCCCCAGGATCTCGTGGCCACCGCCACGCCTGCACCAGGTGGTCAAGTCCTGCGAATCCAAGCCACCAGCAGATCATCGCGCCGAGGGCGCTCACCACCGGGATTGAGTTACCCGCCATCCAGGCCAATGGCCAGCGAGCAGCTCCGCACATCAGCATCAGATCACCGCCTCCTTCGTCTTCCTGGCCACAAACACAAAGCAGCCAGGAGAACCACGTCCCGAGACCTCCGAATGGAGACCCCTGCAGAACGAAATCCTCCTGGCTACCTACCCCCGCAAGAGGGGGGACAACCATCGTCTTAACCACGCCGGCGGCTCAAACCGCGCCGCCGCTTTCTTACCTGCATCCTGTCCAGAAACCACGTTTCCTGAAGCCCTCTGCGGGCTCCTTTCCCGCACCCAGCCACCGGCAGGTGCCCTAGCCCCTTCGTCATTCTGAAGGAGCAGCGCCGAGGCGCTCAAGCTCTTACCTGCCTCCAAGCTACCGCGGGTTCCCTCAGCATGTCAAGCTCGAGGCTGCGCATTCCCGAGAGGAATCCACCAAGGCCTCCGTGCATTCCCCCGACGAATCCAAGGCGCGTCTCAGCCCAGACCCGCCATCCTCACGGCGGTCGCACAAGAACCCGCAGCTGCCGCACAGACGACGCGCCCCCACCAACCAAGCCGGCCTCACAAACCGAAGAGGGAGAGGGGAAAGAGAGAGCAACCGTCCCCGCAGCAACGCCAACGACGGAAAGGCACCGACCCACCCGCGCACCCATCTGAACAGCTTCGCTGCTAATACTGGAGTGGCTATTATCGTCAACCGAACTGGAAAGGGGTGGAACCGCGGCCGTCAGGATGGTTTTCCCGTTTCGGCCGCGGGTAGTCTGCACCTGAATGCGGCCCTCGGCCGCCAGGTGCTTCAGCACCACCTTCAGTGTGCTCAAGGCGGCCCCCAGTAGCTCCGCAAGTTCCCCCTGGGTGATCTCCCAGCGGCCACCGTCCAGGGCCTTCAGGTGTGACAGGAGACGCTCTGCGACCTCGTGGTAATGCTCCCGGCCACCGGCAAGCTTCCGCTCCTCCCAGGACCGCGCCGGCGTCAGAGGCCGCCAGCGGCCCCGGCGCAGGTAGCCCTGCCGGTCTACAGGCAGCCCGAGAAGGCCCCGCAGGCGGCGCCAGGGGGCCCGCTGCATCTCCGCCCACTTGCCCGGGTGAGCACGCCGACACCGCTGGGCGCTCGCCAGACAGGTGCGCAGCTCGCGGATCGAGAGCGGGACGTCGTTCCGCTGATTCCACGTGACAAGGGCGTCCCACGCCTGCTCGGGGGAGGCGCCCTTGGCGAGGAGGTACACGGCCACATCGTGCGCGATCTGGTTGCGATACCCCACCGGAACGCCCGCGGCCCGTTCACGGATGTCGTCCAAGATCGTCTGGAGCCCCACAGAGCCGCTGAGGGCATCAGGGGGTACAGACACCCTCTCTCGTGCCAAAAGCACCTTGTGGGCGCTCAGGCTGCGCAGGAGCCCCCAAATATCCGCCCGCACACCATCGCGGCCTCCCATAACGTAGGGGATGTGGCCGAGGTGCTTCGCCCGGGGCAAGCCCGGGATGGCGAATGGTTGAGTGATCTTGACCGCGTTGGCGTCGGCTCCGAGGTCCTCCAGATACCGCGCGAGCCCGCAAGCGACCCTCTGCCAGGCCGCCAGGGTTTTCTCCGTGGCCCGCAAAGGCCGACCGTCCGGCCGGAGGAAGGGGATGTATAGGTGAAGCCCGTCGGGCCCAGAGCGGATCACGCGGTAACAGGCGACCCCCAGGGCACTCATGCGGTCATCGAGGATGGCCATCAGGGAATAGACATCGTTCTCGAGGAGATACTGATACTCGGGGGCCATGCGTGCACCGTCCAGGTCCACCACAACGCCCAGGATGTGCCGGCCCGAGGCCGCGGTGAATCCCCCGGCCAGTCGGCGACCGTCTCTCCGGGCCCGATACTGGGTCAACTGGAGCGCGCACCAGTGCTCCGCCGGATCGGCGAGCAGCTGCTGGCGCAGGTAAGCCTCGATCGACCGCGGCGACTTGAGGGGCTGCTGCATCACGCGGCCGCCCTCGGCCCGGAAGAACAGCAAGAAGCCGGTATCTGACCGCCGGCCGGGTTCGGCTACCTCGCCGCGGCGCCGGCGTCGCCCGGAGCCCGCGCTGAAGACGGTGGCCGGCACCATCCAGCGCAGGTGCTCCATGGCCACGGCAACCGATGGGGCGGTAAGGGGCATCGCCAAAGTGAGGGGTATGGGCCCCTGCACCACCACTGCAGCCAAAGGAAAACCTCCTCCCTGCCGCAGGGTATAGCAAAGCTGGCCCCTTGACAGGTGGAGGTTTTGCGGTTACGATTGCCTTTGCAAGGCAATACGAAACCGACCCTCCTCCAGGAGGGGCTTGCACCCGCTCTTACTTCCGCACAGCCGCCAAGCCAGGGGAAGTATGGCGGGTTCGTTGTTTATGGTGGCGCCCTCCGGGGCGCCTTTTTCTGTTCTATTGGCAACTTCCGGGCGTCCAGATGGTTATACCCGGAAAGGTTGATCCGCGCGGCATTGTACACCGCGAACACGTGTGCCCGCAACAATCTGCGGATCCCAGGGCCAGCACCCCATCAAGCCTGATAGGCGCTGCTGCGGGGCAGGATCCGCTGCACAGTGATCAGCCCGGCGGCGTTCTCCATGCGGAGGAGCACCCGCCACCGCCCTACACGAAGGCGCCATTCGCCTTCTCGGCCGGCGAGCTTGCGCAGGTCCACCGAGCGAGGATCAGAGAGGAGCTTGTCCAAAGCCGCGATCACAGCATCCCTGTCCCGCTTGGGCAGACCCTCCAGGTCCTTCGCCGCCAACTTGGTGACGATCAGCCGCCATGGCATTACTGGTCACCAGCCTGCAGCTGCCGCTTCAGATCGTCCCACGTGACAACCTCGCCACGCTGAACCTGGTCGCGGGCTTCAGCAAGAGCCGCTTCCTCTTCGGGGGTCACCGGTTCGTCATCTATCGGAGCGTCTGCCAGGGCGCGCAGAAGCGGCTCGTCCTGTGCAGCCTGCTCCAGCACGGCTACGATGAGCCTCTTCACCAGAGAGGCCAGGCTCACAGGGACCGCATCCACTAGCCGATGCAGCTCCTCGCGAGACGTGCTCATGGAGCCACGCTCCTCTCCTCATCGGCCCGTGCCTCGTGGGCCTGGTCATCGCGAGACACCGGTGTCAAGAGAGCCTCCACGTCCTCCAGCCGAAACCGCTTCTCAGTGGTACCAGCCAACTGATAGGGTATCAGCTGGCCTTCGGAGATCAGGCGGTAGAAGGTGGTCCGGCTGACCTTCAGGTATTCCCGGACCTCCTTCGGAGTCATCCAAACAGTCACCGGCCACCCCCCTTTCTCCGCGCAATGATACCAGCGCCTCGCTGCTTCGTAAAGCACCGAATCGTGTCTAGCTGTCCGCAGGTGTTCCTCTGTGTTCCTGTGTAGACAGGATCCTGTATTCCTGGGTTTACAGGGCGGTTGTTCAAGGATCATGAGAGGACGCAGAACGCTAATCATCGAACTCTTAGTAATATCTCGCACTCTTCATCAGGGGGTGGTAAGGATGTACTCGCCGCCAGCTCGTACAGGAGAGCGTCGGTCCCGAGTGTGGGGGGTGCTGATCCTAGTCGCATTGATGATCGGGGGCTACTACTACGCACAATCCCAGGAGGAAGCCTACGAAACGGCACGCCAGAACTTTGAGCAATACCTCCAGGCCGGAGACTTTTCCAGTGCCGAGCAGGTTCTAAGAGCGCTGGGCCGCGACGATGCATGGGTCCGAAACGCCAGACTTCGTCTGGCCGTCGCCCAGGACCGTGTCAGAGTCATCGAAGAGGCTAAAGAACTGATCCGACAGGGCCAGTACGATCAGGCGATCTCTCTGCTGCTAGCTCAAGTTTCGCGTGAATAACCCGGACTTCGTGCAATGGAAACCCATTGAAAAAGCATCAGTCAGAACCAATGATACATGGTGGGAGTTGCCCCTCGTAAACCACCATGTGGAGGTTCGACTGATGCAGTCTCATGGTACGACGCCCGAAGTCACTGCGCAAGCCATCAAATCCACCACCCGGCATGGTTTTCTTGTCGCTCTTGGTTGGGTAGCTCAAAGGCTCAACCTGGTTGAGATCCTGAATCGGCACCTGCGCATCAAGCAGAAGACCTACGCCCACACGCCGGTTGACAAGGTGGTCGAGGCGTTGGTTGCCATTCTCGGCAACTGTCGCTACATGAAGGATCTCAACTTCGACCCTGAGCCGCTGGTTGCCGATCCTGCCGTAGCTCAAGCCTGGGGGCAGGAACGCTTTGCTCACTTTTCCACCGTCTGTGCGACCTTCAGCAAGCTGACGGAGGAGAACGTTCAGCAGCTTTCCGACGCACTCGCTGAGATCCAGGCCCCGCTGCTTCAGCAGGAGGTGGCTGCCGTAGCAGGTCCAGACCGCTCCGGAATGGTCATCGTCGACATTGACCTCACCGGCCAGAAGGTTCGGGGCGAGACCAGGCAGTACACCGGTACCGACTTCGGCTACATCCAGGGGAAGTTGGCCCGAGGCTATCAGATCGCAGCCGCCTTCCTCAGCGGGAAACAGCAGCGCTTTGCCATCGACGGCCTTCTCAAGTCCGGCAAGGCCAACAGCCGTTCCGGCGCCTGCCTGCTCGAACTGATTCCCAGGATCGAAGCCCGGATTGGTCGTCCCCTGCGGCGAGTCGAATGGGTCGAGGCATGCCTGGCTCAGCAGAAGGCTCGGGTCAGGCAGCTGTATCAGCAACTGCAGACGGTATCAGGCAAGGGCAGCGCCCGCCGGAAGCAGAAGCTGCAGCGTGAGTTCCAGGAGGAGGTTCAGCACCTCCGTGAAGTGAACCAGCGACTCCGGCAGTACCGGCAGGAGAATCGGACGAACCCGGCTCCCCTCCGGATCGTGCTGCGAGCCGACAGCGCCTTTGGCACGCCGGAGGTGATCCAGCGGCTGCTGGAGCTGGGATACGAGTTCACCATCAAGTCCTACTCCGGAAGCAATCCCGCCTACAAGCGCCTCTTCGACGCCGTGCCGGCGGAGGGCTGGGTTGAAGTCGAGAAGAACCGGTTTGCCTCCGAAGCCGTTACCGTACCTGGCCCCACTTTGCTCGCACCGTATCCGGTGCGACTGGTCGCCATGCGCCGCTGGGATGCCGATGGCCGGGAGGTCCGCAGCGTCATCCTGACTACGCTCCAGCCTGAGGAGCTCACCACGACAGAGGTCGTCAAGCTCTACCATGGACGGCAGACCATCGAAGCCGGGTTCCAGGAGTGGAAGGGAACGTTCCACTTTGGTACTCCTCGGATGCGGAAGTATGAGGCCAACGCCGCCTTCACGCAGCTGGTCTTGTTCGCCTTCAACCTGGTGCGCTGGGCTTGGCGGTTTCTGAGCACGAACTCGCCCAAACTGGCCGAGGCGGGGAGTCGACTCTTGGTACGAGTAGCGGCCCGGTGCCGAGCAACCATTCGGTGCCTCGGCGACACGCTGCGGTTGGTGTTCAGCCGGGGTACTCCCCTGGCTGGAGCTGAGATTACCCTGAACCGGGCCACTCCCTACCCATACGCCCTTTTAACACCACGAATGTCGAGTTGTTCGCGTGAAACTTGAGCTAGCGAGCTGCGCCACCCGCACCAGATTAGGATTGAGGGCCTGAATCATCAAGTTGAGTTGGTCGTCGAGCGCCATGGACTGGCGCTCAGCATCGCTTACCCCCAAGCCGTCCAGCGAGTCCAGCGCCTGCTCCACGTAGCGCCGAGCCTTCAGAACGGCGCCGTACACCGTGTTGGACAGAACAGACTCCTGGCGCTGGACGATCTCCCGCACAGCAGTGCCCCACCGCGCCGATTCGACGGCCGCCTCTTCGGCACGGCCCACAGCATAGGTCAGCGCGTCGGCGCTCTGCCCGGCCCGTGCGGCTTGGCGGCCGGCGTCCAGGGCCTGTTGCAACGCAGGATCCCGAGGAACATGCGTCAGCAGGAAGTCCAAGAGATAGGCAGCGGCCAAAGCGGCAGCGCTCCGGTCCAGCACAGTTGAACGGCGCAGCCGTTCCCATTCCGGAAAGCCGATCAACCGGCTCATCACAGCATGGTTCAGCAGCACGGAGGGGCGGACTTCGGCTTCCTCTTTCAGAACGGGACAGGGCTTGAAAACAGAACTGAAGAGGTCCTGGAGCAGCGGCAGACCCTCCGGCCACGACTCCGCCGCCCGAGATGCAGCGCGGCGCAGGTTCTCGCTCTCCCGGAGAAGTTCGCGGAAGAACCGGCGATCCATGCGGTCGCAGTCCACCGTGAGCCGGCTCAATTCCTGCCATGCAGCCAGCCGCTCCGACATCATCCTCTCCCCTTCTTATCGAGTCTTCCTCGCAGCCTGGTCCTGAACCCGAATGAGATACATCTTGTTCCCTTCGCTGGTCAGGTAGGCCAGGGCACGCTGCAGTTCTTCGGGAACCGTCCCGGTGCGTGCCTCCTCCTGCTGCATCATGGTCTTAATTTCGTTGACAAGGCTGTTTAGTTTCATGGCCACCTCCCCACCGACGAGCAGGCGCTGGTTCGGGTCGTCTGAGACCCGGTAGAAACGTTCGATCTGCTCTTGGCCTTCGGCGAGGATGTCCTCCAGCCGCGCCGCCCACGGGGTCAGGAACTCGACCACCACCTTCCTCACCGTTGGAATCTCCTCGGGTGTACGCCATAGACAGTGCTGCAAAACAGCCAAGTCGTCACGGACAACATCGTCGCGCCCGGCGAGGAATGCTTGGGCCTGGAGGACGGCGATGTACTGGTTCCAGCGTCGGTCCGAGGCGGGGTTAGACTCCTCGCTGCCCCCGCCGAAGGCGCGCCACAGCTCGGTCAGGTCGTCCAGAGCCGGTTCGATGTTCACGTTGCGCACGACTGTTCGGGCTACGTCGATCTCCTCCAGCGTGAGGCGCGTCTTGGGCCGGAAACGTGCCCCAACGCCGTCGCGCCGCCGTCCGGCGGCGTCCCGGAGCATCTGGCGGAAGTGATCCGGCTCCTGGATTCGCCGAACCACGTAGCGCAGGACAAAGCGGTCCCAGAGAGCCGCCAACATCGGCTGGTCACCGGACACATCCGGCACGCGGTTTGTGGCGCTCAGGAACAGGCGGAGCGGCAGACGCTCCGGCCCATCCCCGTTGAACCATTCCCCCTTCGCCAGCACCGGCAGAAGCAGATTCAGCGTGGCTTCGTTTCCCTGAAAGATCTCATCGAGCAGTACGACCGCATGGTCAGGCAGCTTGCCCTTGGGATTGCGCCGCACCTCATCCTTCTCGACCATGAGACTGGTGCGGATCGGGCCGAAAATCTCGTCAGGAAGCGTGCTCGGGTTCATGAGCCACTCGAAGCAGGTCGCACCAATGGCCTCGCAGAGCGCCTCTGCCAACATGGTCTTGGACGTACCGGGCGCACCAACCATGACCATCGGAATGGGCGCCTCTTCGTCGGAGGCGAGTAGAGCCAGGAGCATGCCGCGGATCACGTCAGCGCGCTCGTAGACCGCTGCGTTCAGCTCCCGCTCCAGAGCCAGGAGTTTGGCTCGGACGGCGGCCACTGCATCCCGGGGTTTGGGCATTGTTTCCATCACGCTGCAGACCACCTCCTGTTCAAATGCGCTGGTTGGACCCGGCCTCCTGGTCCTCCGTAGACCCGTGCGCCCCCCCTGGCGGCAGAACAATCACACGGCTGGCGTCGCGTTCCGCACATTCCCGGATCGCATCGAGGCAATACTGGTGTCTTGACTTGCCCGTGGCAAACGCCGCCCGGCTCAGCAGGTCGTGCAGATCTTTCGGCAGCGCCAGGGGAAACGACTTGGTCTCCTTTCCGCCCTTCCTACCCATGCTGATCACCTCAGCAGCGTGTACTATCTATACTTAGCATACCAGCCATACAAAGCATTCGCAAAGTCAGGTAGGAGGGAAAAGCCCGCAAAGCCTTGCCGGACGCGCATACGGCGGGACCAGCAGACTTCCTGGTTCCCCCTTTCGCTCACACAGCGAGCACGGCTCCTCCTTCGCCAGGAACATGTACACTCGCTTATCCGGCTCGGCCCAGAAGAGCTATGTCGCTCAAGCGGGATTACGTGTCTACTCCAAATTGTGCTATGATTGAGGAAACGGCACGAACGCAATCGCGGTGTATGCGATCGTCTGTTCGGCAAGAGGGAGCAGAATGGTTGTAAAACCCGCTACCGCCAACCTCACTTAATAATGGGGAGAGTATCGCGGGGGGAGCGAAAGCTCGTGGACATGTACCATGATACAAATATGTCTTCAGCGGCAGAGCGTAAAATTGCTAAATATATCGTCACGAGTCTACGGCGCTACGCGGCCAAGCAGAAGCGTCGGCTTCATGAAACAGCAGACCGTGAAGCCCTGGCAGATGAGCACCAGGGGGATGAACTTAACACTGTGAGGGCCTCGGTGCCTTCGGCGGAAGACGAGTATCTCAGGATAGCACCAATTTCTGAGACTATAGGTAGCTATACGCTTTACCAGGCCGTTCAGGCTCTGACTGACTAAGGTGGACCCCATTGTCAAGACACGATTTTGGCCTTGGTTAAGCTACACTCGCCTCCTCTCATGCGGGCATCAAG
>ENA-OWPA01000538-OWPA01000538.1-bioreactor-metagenome-genome-assembly--contig:-NODE-538-length-47858-cov-5.057429_pt1 | contig 47858 bp, 42 predicted proteins | sample MGYA00238139_ERZ651803 | MGnify/ENA primary metagenome ERZ651803 (study PRJEB26909, sample SAMN07631231) | bioreactor metagenome | isolation source: Switchgrass digestor | place: USA: Dartmouth...
GCCGCATATGCACCGGCCATATACAAACTGTATCGTGCGGGAATAATTACCGAAAGCGATCTGGAAGGTTTCAATCCCGATTCAAAAATAACGAGAGCGGAAGTTGCCGTCATGGTGGTTCGCGCGGTTGACGCAAGCTACAGGGTAGCCGCAGCGAAGACCGCGACTGTAAGCCTCTATTGATGCTGAAGTTGATATATCATCAATCTGTTGCCGCAATCTGATAAAAAGGACGACTGCCCCGAAGTGTTTTCGGGGCAGTCGCCTCATTTTAGTGCTAATGCGAAACTCTTACGTTATCAGTCCTCAAACTCCGTCCAGTCACGTTCTTCACGAAGATCTGTCCAAGTCTCATACTTGCCTTCGGAGTCTTTCTCGTAGTAGTGACTGTTTGTAGCCTCCTGTATCGGGAGGTAATACCACTTGCTTGTATCCATATTGTCAGGCCAGGTTTTCATGCCGGGCAACAGAGAGGATACAGACTCAGGAATGCGTCCGAGTACTTTGTTGATGAGTGTGACCGCTTCCGCGCGGGTAATGTACATATCGGGTCTGAAAGTATTGTCTTCGTAGCCGTTGATCCAACCGAAACTTGCGGCGCGGTTTATCGAATCTTCCGCCCAGTGTCCCGCGATATCCGTGAAGAGCGTTACGCCATTGTAACCGCTGGTGTTGAAGCGTGCGGCAATGACTGCATACTCGGCGCGGGTGACATATGCGTTAGGTCTGAATGTACCGTCGGAATATCCCGTGATGATACCCATATAGGACAGAGTGGATACCGCCGTGTTGTACCAGTCGCCGGGTTTAACGTCGCTGAAGTCATTTTCGGTGGTCAGGTTGCTGTTTCTCGCCTCGTCAGTAAGGAGACGGAAGAAGATCGTTGCCAGCTCTGCGCGGGTTATCCTGGCTTCCGGATGGATCAGGCCGTCTTTTCTACCGATCAAATACGCGTAATGGTCGGTAGTGTTGAAGTCCGCAAGGGGGATCTCCTCAGGAATTTCTACCGTCTCGGCCCTGTATACAAAGCGGACCGTCGTGTTCCCAAGCATCGTTCCTGTTACATTTCCGATAGTTTCGCTATAGATGAGGTTTGGAAATACCCTGCCGGAACCGCCCAGGTAACTCTCTGCGTTATAAACGAAGCCTGCCGGTATATATGTAGTGAAGGAATCCAGCTGAGTGCCGTTTTCATCCTGCCATATGACAGTCAAAGAATAGTAGACAGTTTCCGGGACAGAGTTGCCGATATATGTGTTTGTCACCGTATAAATGTGTTCGTATCCATCGAAGTATGCAAACGGAACATCGAAAGAAACGTTCTCAGTGGTTGGCACCTCGTCACCAATCAAGTAATAGGTTGCTGACCGTGTATATCCGAAGATATCGCTGGCTCCGGTCTCAACTATTGTGTAGGTGCCGGCCGGAAGCACGAGGCTGCTTTCATTGTCATCGCTGATGAAGTGGATGTATGCATAGTAGCTGCCGGCAACGCCTGTATAGGTTCCGTCTTCGTCCAGATTGAAATCATCGTAGGTGACTGTGGCTTCAGCGATTTTTGCACCGGACGAATCGAGCAGCTCAAAGGTCGCTGAGTAATCGACGGGCAGTGCGGAAAGTCCTTGCACGACCTTTAATCCAAGTGGTGCGTAATAGATGTCTTCCTCCCATACCGCATACAGGTCAATGCTTTTATTATCTGCTGTCAGGGTGATAGAATCGCCGGGTACATATACTACATTTCCGTCCGGGCTCGTCGCCCATCCCTGGAACGTGTGATTATCGTATGTGAAGTAGGTGTTATCGTCTACTGAAATTTTGTATGTCACTGCGTACACGCCGGTCACGTTCTGGCTGTCTGCGACTGTAGCGTCAGTGCCGTTGTTTGCGTGGTATATCACCGTGTAGTCGTACTTCGGTGCGGTGTTTGTATTGTAGTATTTATTGTTGAGGGTGATAATTTTGCCTGCGTCGTCATAGTCACCGTATGCGAACTTTGACCAGTCGCTGGGCGAAGAAAATGTCAATTCTCGAGTTGTAGTATTTATTGTGAATCCATAGTTAACGGGACTACCTGTTACGTTTCCGTAAAGAAATGTGTCGCCTTCGTCCAAATTGAAAGGATTCGAGCCTTTTTTGCTGTTGAAAGCCGTTACGAATGCCTTCTTTTTGGCCGGGCTCAACTCAGTGTAGGTCCACACATAGGTGTTACCGCCTTTTTTCACGACGATATAGGATCCGGTCATATTGGAGAAGGTCAGCTTGTTACAGGGATTGACTACCACGAGACTGTTGATAACCAGAGGTTTATTTTCTATGTCAGTCGATTCCTGAATGTAGTTAGCTGGCACTGTCTCCGTAACGGTGTATATACTGCCGTCGTTGGGAACAGTCCATGTGTGGGTCCACGATTTAGCGGAGGTCAACGTTGCAGTCCCAAATGCTTCTCCGTTTTTAAGAAGCTGGACGGAGAGGGATGTGGGCGGAGTTGGATCGCCGGTCGTTTCCCAGTTCTTGTTGACCGTAATAGATGTGGTCGGTTCGATGTCGACACTGATGTCGTCTTTGCTATTGCCATTCTTAGCCATGGTACGCTCTTCGGAAAGTGAATTACCCCCATCTGGAGGAGTCTCGCCATCTGGAGGGGTCTCGCCATCCGGAGGGGTCTCGCCATCCGGAGGAGTCTCTCCAACCGGAGGAGTCTCTCCATTGGAAGATGTATCTCCCGCAGAAGGTATATCCCCGACAGATGTATTGATTTGATCCTGATCCTGATCCGTTCCGGCGTCGTTCTCTGCCAGCACCGTCGTATACGACAGCGACAGACACATAATCAACGCCAGTAATAATGCCATAAAACGTTTCACACTGAACACTTTTCTCGTATTTGCCATTGCTTATTTACTCCTTTCATCTTGTCAGATGTTAAAAACCAACTACCCTTAATTATCCGGCAACACGCTGTCCATCAGTTGGACCAGCTCCAGCGCGCTCCTGAAGTTTGCACCTTTCTTTTCATCCATCCATTCGCAGTAACCCTGCCAGCTTACGTTTTGCCTGAACATGATACGTATTTTGAAAGAAGCAATCGGTTTGCTGAGATGCCGTTCCTGTGACGAATGTGAATCACTCCTTTTTACATCAGGCGGCTTATCCATAATACTTCTTCTTTCATTGCTTCTCTGCGGATAGTTGAGTTCGTCCGCAGTCTCCTCCAGAAGGAAAAGCAATTGCGTCAGGTTATTGAACCACTTGACCTCGTTGTAAAACGGGTTTTCCAGATATCCCTCGAAGTTCTTATCTTTATATGAAGTGATCCGCAAAACGTTGACGCGCATCTCATCTGGAACAAAAGATGGAACAGCACCTCTTGCCAAATGATCATCTCCCATTAAAAAAGTAAGTTGTATCTTCAATCTTAATTGCGTATGGTTACAACATGGTTATATTAAGTCGATTTATGAAAATTTTTATTTTTTCCGGTAAAAAATAGTCCGGAAAGCCATTTGACGGCTTTCCGGACCACCTGTAACTATAGCGTAAAAAATCTTATGGCTGTGATATGAAAATTTTTAGATACAGGAATACCTCCTTTTCCAAAGAGCACATTGACCGTTTTAGGGCAGCATGAGCAAAAAGACAAGAATAAAAAGGCAAGAGTAAAAAGGCATAAAAAAAGACCGCTTTATCGGCGGCTTGTAAAAGTACTGCGGTTGGCGGGCCATCAAATGCGTCTAAAGACGCCGGCCGGCAAAACGCACTTCCGTGGCTGTGCATACCGCGCGCTCAGCGCGCAGCATTGATTTCTGCTGATCTAAACGACTCAAGTTGCTTAAGACTGAAATCCAGCTTTATTTTTCTCCCGGGGAATCTTCGGTGATACGCAGTGATGACCCGCATCAAAACCTTCCGTCCCATTTCGTATGTGATGTCCTGAAGAAGTATTCCAAACTGTGTCGTACTCAGCAGGGTAAAGCAATCTCCGCAGCGAAGAGAATCCCGTATTGCAATATGAAGTTCCTTTACTGCACTGCTGATCAGAGGTTTATCCTCACTTTTATCGGCACGAACGGTGATGAGGCAGAGAAAAGCCACACCTCCGCTTCGCGCCTTCGTTCTGGCGTCATATCGACATATTTCCTGGAATACCTGCGGGGTACAATAGTATGCTCCACGCTCGGGAGCTCCGCTTTTTATCTTATCGCTCACTTCGGATATGCTGGTCTCCTCAAGGTTCGTCTGCTTGATTATTTCTTTGTAGAGCGCTTTTAATTCCTCGGAGGGGGTTATAGCAAACTGTTGGTACAGCATATCAGTGACAAAATTATAATGATTCAGGGCCAGTTGATAGCGTCCGAGACGTCTCAGCGCATCTATAAGCTGCACATGCAGCGTTTCGTCGTATGGCGAGATAGCAATGGCTTTCCTGCTTAACTCTATAACTTCTTCGTATCTGCCTTCCGATGACAAAATATTGAGGGCATTGGATACGACCGAAATATACTTGTAATTGTAATAAACCGAAAGAGGCATCACCCATTTCACTGAAAGCAAATTAGGCAGAAAATCACCTTTGTAAAGTTCGGCAGCTTTCAGCAGATCCGTGAGCGTACTTTTGTCAAATTGCTTCTTTTCGGCATTCTGGTAAAGCGACTCGAATGCTTCCGCATCGACATGTGTTTCAATACCGCCGCAATCAAAGCAGTAAGAGCCTTGTCTGCTCAGGATGATTTTCTTGCCGTCCAGACCCAATTCGCCAAGAGCTTTACGCGCCCTGTGCACAAGGACCTTAAGCGCGCCGACGGGGTTATTGACCTCTTCGTCATCTTCCCACAATACGTTAAGCAGTTCACTCATGGTTATTTCACGATTTCTGTTTGTGATCAGATATGCAAGCAGGTTCCACAGCTTGGACGAACCGGAACCATTATCTCCAATAGCGAATTTACCATAGCTAATGGAGCACCCGCCGAAAGTCGTAATATTAAGTATGTTGTGCTCGCCCATAAATCCGCCTCCAAATAAAAAGCAACTTGACAAAGAGCGACTTTTAAGATCTATTCAATGCCTGTAAGCAAAATTTCCTACATATCCTTTCTCTGGGCGTATACTTGTGAAATAACCTCCGGTAGCCGGTACATTGTAGTCCAGAGCAGAAACAAGCTGCCGTTAAGCTTGGATGAGCAGCGCTTAAGATTACAAGTCTGCGGCCCAATTCCGTGTCAGTAAAGCGGCCTAACGCTTGGAGAAACAACTGCCAGTTTAGGGGACAATTAGGATGAAGATGCAATAGCTATGCTGAAGCAAAGTCGATAACTTTTATTATTACATCTTACTACAGAATTCGAGCTAAATCAATCATATTATTTATAATATTAAACTTCGAGTGGAGGATAGAAATTTTAAAAAAGTGTTTGCAGCGTCACTAATATGATGGGATACACCTATGGATAAAGATGGAGGACGCTTATGCATAAAATACTTTGATAATGATGCAGGCAGAGAAGGATCCCGGAATGCGGTAGAGAAAGCAAAAAACAGAAAAGTGACGTATGAAGAGCAGCTATATGAATTTAAGGCAATGCAGATCCCGGGAACGGTATCTTCTTGAATTTTGAAACATTAAAATCGAAATTATCTTAAAAAACAACAAAAAGTCCTCAAAATGAGAACTTTTTTGTTATGGCGGAGAAGGAGGGATTTGAACCCTCGCGAGCTTTTTACACTCCTACGCCCTTAGCAGGGGCGCCTCTTCGGCCTCTTGAGTACTTCTCCGAATAGCATTGCAGATATCTAATTTTCACAGTTATACGCCTCGCGAGGCGCATGACTTATTTTAGATGAAAAGCGTCGAGTTGTCAATAGTAAAGTTTTAAGCTTCAGCCTTTCTTTGATGCATATAATGGCTTGAGGTGATCCGCAATGTCAAACAAAAACGGAGAAGCCCTTGCCATTTTTGCGACGATCGTAGCTCTGGCTTTGTCAAGAGAGTTCGATATAGATGAACTGAATACCCTAAGCTGCTTTTTCAGCGCACTCAGTTCCAATATATGCATCATCACGTCTCAAAGAGCGTCGGCTGTTGATGCCCCTGAGGTTGAGGCTGAAGAGAACAGATGATCAGAGGTAGAGGACGGTCCTTTTGCCCTGGAGCCGTATCCAGGGCGAAAGAACCGTCCTCTGGCTTGCAACCTGTATGGATTTTATCACTTGACCGATATCGGGTCTGAATTTATCGGCTGGCAGCGGTACTGATATTCGATGCCTGAATTGACATCAAGACTGCTGTCATATTTTCCGACATATAGCGGCCCTGACATATCATAGACGAACAGATAAAACCCGCAGCCTTTTTCACCTAAGTTGCCTGAATACTGCAGTTCAGCTATCGCAAGCTTTTCTCCGTTCCAACACATAGCAGCACTGTAACTCAGCGGTATTTCATATTCTCCGGATCCATGCTCATATATTTCAGAAGTAAATACATGCCTATACTCACCGGCTGGGTTGACTTCTATGAGTGAAAACCGGTTTTGGCTGGTGAATACGACCAGAAAGTCGTCATGATAGAATGTATTCCAGATATAGACATATTCCGGGCAGTCAATGACCTGCAGCTTTTGCAGTTCTTCGGCAGTTTCAGCGTCAAGGACCGTAAGCCAGCATACGCCGCTTTCACGAGTGAGCAGCAAAAGCTTATTACCGTCCTTGTCGACTGCCATGTTCACAACCTGTATTTGCTCATCAAGCGCGTAAACCATACGCAGATCATCGCCGGATACGAAGCGGTGTTCTCCTTCGGACGTAAACGGGAGACAGTATATTCCGTACCCTCCGGGCATATAACTGGTGTCTATTATATCTCCTCTCCATGTCCGGTTGCCCAGTGTAAAATAGCATGCATTTTCCGTCACAACACTGGCAGTCCTCAAGTCCAAACCGCTGTCGTCCACAGACCGGATCCTGATATCGGTGATCAGGCCGTCATCATTTTTCGTAATGGCGACTTCGACCTGATGATCGTCTCGAACAGGGATTTTGAAGTAACTTGCGATCTTTCGGTTTATCGATGCGCTCCGGTCAGTTATGGCCTGCTGTATGCTTAGGTTCCCATCGACCCATTCCTTCCAGTACACCGGGAGGATGAGCTCGACCGTGACCGGATAAAAATCATAATACTCGGAAACATATACTGTTTCGGTGTGTGTGCTGCCTGCAGCGGTGCGGTTTGCCACATCCTTAAATATCTTTTCCATTCCGCCCGTCAGGCTGCGATGGCTGAAATCATCCGGATCGATGCCCCTTCCGGATGAGAACCCGAAATTGTCCTGGATATTGAACCATATGCCGTGGCGGTCAGGAACGCCGGGCTGCCGGTTTTGCTCCGCTTGCGAGAAGTGAAAATCGGTATGTATTCCCGGTTCTTTACCCGCAGTATAAGTTGTATCCCAGAAAAGCCGGTTGTTACAATGTACCCTTATATTTACGCTCAATCCCTCTGCCGCGGACTTATCGCCATACAAAACAGTCTCGTCGAGCACGACCGCATCTTTGCTTTCATCTACCATTCCGTGAGCAATGATGACACCCGACAAGCTCAAGACCAGGAGCATGATAACTATTATGATACTTTTACGCATAGCCGGATATGCTCCCTTCTACTCTTCCGTATCAGTCAGTTCATTGAGCGCGCGACTGACCCGGTCGGCCCTGTAATGGTAAGTTTCCTTGATATAGCCGACCAGATCCCGGCCGGATTCTTCAAGGTCCATCATGCTGACATCCCCGATTATTTTTCCCTTGCGTATCAATACCGCACGGCCTATAAAGCCGGATACCTCTTCAATTAGGTGCGTGGACAGCAATACGGTTTCATTCGGTTCCAGAATGCCCAGAAGGACCTTGTAAAAGTCTTCACGATTGAAAAGATCGTTGCCGGCGAACGGCTCATCCATAAGGATGTAGTCAGCCCCCTGGCACAGGGCCATGATGACTTCGAACTGGTTCTTCTGGCCTGTGGAGAAGCTCCTGAGCGGTTTTTTCAACGGAAGTTCGAAGAAGTCCATAAGCCCCTTGAACCGCTTTTCGGAAAATTTCGGGAAGTGCTCTTTGCAGAACTCTTTATGAGCCAGCGGAGTGAGATTAGGGAAGAAAGAGTGCTCGCTTGTGGCAAATGAAAGGCTGGCGATGTTCCTGCGCGAGACAGGCGAGCCGTCCAGCAATATCTCACCGTCGAACGGCAACAGACCGAGGATGCACTTCATCAGTGTGGTTTTTCCCGCGCCGTTTTCCCCGAACAGACCGACTATTTCGCCGCGGGGCAGGCGCAGATCCACGTTCTCCAGCGCACGTTTTCCCAAATATGATTTGCTTAGATTTTTTATCTCGATCATAGTAACACGCTCCATAATTTCTGCCACTGACCGGGCGTCAGGCATTCTTTAGGTGTACAGGCTATATAGATCCCGTAGTAAGCGAAAAGAAGGATAACTGCCAAAAGCATGCTTATGACAGCTCCCGTCAGCGGCAGGGTGATGCACCGAAAATGCAGCTCACGGCTGTTTGGGAGCCGTTTCATCAGGTAAATGCTTTTGCTTCCCTGATAATGATACATATAGTGATAGACGATCAGAAAGAGAACAGCCACGGCAATAATGACAAATCCCAACAGACAAGAGTCGAGGATCAGATAGAAGTCATCCATTACGGCATCAGGCAAGATGACCCGCTTATTGCCGACCCAACCGTAGAGTTTCGAAAGGGAGTTGCTATATCGTATCAGAAAAAGCATGCTGTATAAGAACGCGCATAGCAATCCGGTGAAATAATACCTTATTTCCAAATGAATATTGATGCCCGGCGGCGCGTAACGTTCGATTTTATGCTTCATGACAGGCCTCCTTTCGCAGGGCGAAGAACAGGGATTCGGCAGCTGTCGTTACAGAGACCAATATCAAGAAGATATCGTTTCCGAATGCACCCATATTGCGGTCAAAGAACACAAAGATCATTGAGACAAGGATGATCAGGCCGGCGCATATTTTGCCGCGACGCTGCCTGAACGGGAAGCAGGCTGAAGTGGTCCCGAGTCCGATGATCAGTGCCGCATTCCTTATATAACGGCTGGTTTCGTCCAATGGGAGCAGGCTGTGGAGAAAGCTGTTCCGATAGTATGCCAGAAAAACAGTCTGATTGCTAAGTGAGGAAGCGTTGGCGTTAGCAGTATAGAGTTTGCATAGAGCAAGGGTTATGATAAGCTGCATCGCCCAGAGAAACAGGTAGCAGCAAGTGTTATATAATGCCTGCCAAAGATATATGCTGCGCTCGGAGATCATCAGTCTCCGCAGTGTATAGCCAGGCTTGCTTTTGAACTCGCAGCCTGTCAAACACAGCAGTATGGTCACCGCCATGAAGGCAATGGCGAAAACCCACGATATCCTGCTCCCGGCAAAAAGCGATTCCAGGCCGGTCGTTCTTTGACTGAAAGATCTGTCAGCCGGATATGCACTGAGGGTATAATAAAACAGCAAAACCTCGACAGCACCCATGATGATGAATATGCCGAGTATCTTGTAAATAGTGCTGCGAGCTATCAGCATCAGTACTGAAAAGTGCTTTCTCATTATATACACCTCATTCCCAGAACATATCGATCAGTCTTAATGCTTCATCCTTCGATATTCCCATCTGCCTCATAGCGCTTATCACTGCCCTGACATCGCTTTCCAGAAGGTCATTGCGGATCCTGTCTTTCATGGTTTCATCCAGCACTATATAACTTATGGCTCCGGACCTTGATTGAACGATGCCTTCATCTTCGAGCATCCGGTAGGCTTTCTGCACGGTGTTCGGGTTGACTCCGAGAAGTGACGAGAGCACGCGACGGGAGGGCAGTTCATCGCCGTTTCCGATGCTGCCTGATACGATACCGCGCTTTATATACAGAATGATCTGCATATAAATGGGGATGTCATCCCTGACCCTGAAATCATCAAATGAAACCATGGCAAACCAAACACTTTCGTTCAGCAACTGTATTAGTTGAGTAATACGGTTATGACCGTATTATACGACTAATACAGTTGCTTGTCAATAAGAAACATCAGTTGATATGGGGAAGGATCTGTGTCCGGTCTCCATATCTGCTATAAAAAAAGGGTTGTGGAATTCCGACAAATATGGTATAATTATTACAATAATTACAATAATTAGACATAATTCGATATAGTATTTGCGGGGATCTGCTGCTCGAAATATATTAATATTATGAAAAATATATAAGACTGACATATAGCCGGAGAAGAAACTTGTGGCGCTGGTAATAGAAATGAATATTCTGTTATCAGCGCTTAAAGTATATAGATATCAGTTATTTTGTGTTTGAAGAGAGGGGGCTGTTTATGGGGAAAAGAAAGGAAAGATCGATCAATTATACCTCCAAATCTTTTGTTATGGTAAGGGCCTTAAGGATTACAGCGATATACTTTGTTTTCGGATCGACCTGGATCATTTTGTCGGATGTGTTCATGAATAGATATTCCGAACTCCAACTGGATGTCATATTCTTCAGCATAGCAAAGGGGCTGTTCTATGTAACGGTTACCGCCGGACTTATATATTGGCTTATCTATGGTGCTTTCAAGGAGGCTGAGCATGCGATCGTAAAGCTGAGGGAAAACGAGATCCTTTTCAGGACCGTCTTTAACCAGGCCCCGGTAGGCATTGCAATAGGAAAACTTGATAAATCGGGAAACATATCTGACAACATATACATGGTAAACCCGCAGCTTGAGGATATCATCGGATGGACGGCGGAAGAATTCAAGCGGGAAAAATGGGAGAGGATCGTACCCCCGGAAGACAGGCGAAAGGAAGCGGATATCGCGGAAAAGCTCCTGTCCGGAAAAGCAGACAGGTTCAGATTTGAAAAGCGATATATCAAGCCCGACGGGTCCATCGTTTGGGCTGACACGATCATCACAAGACTCAACCTTGACAATGACGAAGGGGAGCACTACCTGAGGATCGTCCAGGACATCACGGACCGGAAGAAGGTTGAAGATGCCCTGTTTGAAAGTGAACGCAGCAAATCGGTGCTGCTGTCAAACCTCCCTGGTATGGCATACAGGTGCAAATATGACAGGGACTGGACGATGCAGTTCGTTTCGGAAGGCTGCTATGAGCTTACGGGTTATAAACCTGAAAGTTATATAAACAACAGGGACTTGTCATTCAATGACTCGATAGCCCCGGAATACCGCGATTATTTGTGGGACAGGTGGTTTACCACACTCAGGGAGAATCGTCTGTTCCAGGTGGAATACGAGATCATTACCGCAGACGGAAAGAGAAAATGGGTATTGGAAATCGGACAGGGCGTGTTTGATGCGAACGGAAATGTGGAAGCCCTGGAAGGAATAATCATTGACATTTCCGACAGGAAGGAAAAGGAACTGGAACTTGAATACTTAAGTGAACATGACCCGCTTACCGACCTGTATAACAGGCGTTATCTTGAGAATAAACTTGAAACCGGCCTGAAGGAAACTCCTGATAAAAAGCGTGCAATGATACTGCTGAGCCTGACAGACATAAGTGCCATAAGCCTGACCTATGGTTACGCTGTCAGCGACAAGATCATCAGGGAGCTTGCCGACAAACTGAAAGAGCTGACAAATCCCGACCGGGAGCTGTACCACCTGTCGTATAAGCAATATGCTTTCTGCTATGAAAACTATGGGGATCCGGATGAACTGGCAGAATTCAGCCAGCAGGTATTGGACGTCTTCAGGAGCATTCCGCTTTTGCAGATAGTCGGCTGCGGTATCGGTGTCCTTCAAATCGACAAGTACAACTTCGACGTTGACACGATCATCAAATATACTGCGATCGCATCGGAAAACGCGACAAAAAATCTCGCATTCGGATACGCTTTCTTTGAGGACGATTTGGTGGCCAGGCTGGATCGTGAAGCGGCCATCAAAGAGGAGCTGATACGGATCCTGATCGAAAATCACGGCAACCCGGACGAAGGGATATTCCTTCAGTACCAGCCGATACTCGACCTGAGGACATCGGGTATAGTAGGCTTTGAGGCTCTGGCAAGGCTGAAGAGCAGCAAACTTGGCGTTGTTCCGCCAAATGAGTTCATACCGCTTGCGGAGGAAACCCAGCTGATCAATGAGATAGGCAAGGAAGTTTTGAGCAAGGTCTGCAGTGCGATCTCGACGGTCAGGAGCATGGGCTATGATGGCATCAGGTTCTATGTGAACATATCTCCTATCGAGCTGCTCAGGAATGAATTCCTTGAAGAGCTGACAGCCATCATAAATTTGCACGGTGTGAGTCCGGAAAACCTGGGCCTGGAGATCACGGAGTCGGTCTTTACGGAAAGTTTCGATGTTATCAATGAAAAGCTCGGAGCCGTGAAGGAGATGGGCCTGCATGTCGCAATAGATGACTTCGGCACGGGATATTCATCGCTTGCCAGGGAAAACGAGCTGAATGTGAACTGCCTTAAGATAGACAAGTCTTTTATCGATAAACTTATGAAAATCGATCCGGAAAAAGCGATCACAAGCGATATCATATCAATGGCCCATAAGTTGGGACACGTAGTTGTGGCTGAGGGAGTAGAAGACGATAGACAAAAGCAATATCTGATAGAGAACAACTGTGATATGATGCAGGGTTTTCTTTTCAGTAAGCCGATCGATTTCGACACTGCCATAGGTCTTTTGCAGGGAACAACTTCGTCTTAGGCTTGGCTGAGGGTTGCTGAGACAGGGTGATGGAATGAAAGGGAAGACTCTTTCGATAAGGAGTATAATCGTTATCGTATTTATTCTGATCCTGACCGTTTCTATATGCTGTATAGCCTCATTTATTATCATGAACTGGATAAGCTCATCGAGATATGCGATGGGTGAGATGTCAGATTGCATAAACCGAAGTATACGTGTGCGCGTCGAGTCTTTCCTGCAATCATCCGAAAATATGGAAAAGCTGAGCCGCGGTGCCATCGACAGGAGTGTTATCGACGGGTTCAATGACTTTCTTGTAGAGGCGGTAGGTGAATACGAGGGCCTGGCGTTCATTGTCGAATCCGGTACGGAAAAGGTGGTCGCCAACTCTTTGCATATCGATAATTATGAAATCGGCAGGGACGGCACGCTCAAAATATATGAGATAAATGAAATAGACAACGCGACTCTCGTCCGGATATATGAGAAGTATCTCGAAGAGATGGAATCGGGCGATGACGGGTTTTCCGTAAAGGTCAACGATGAAAACATGCATGCAGACGCTGTCCGATTGGAACGCGAGGACTTGAACTGGATCATTGTGTCCGCTATTCCCGAAAGGCTCTTGCTGAAGGATATACATAACAGTATTGCGATCACCGTCTTATTGATGCTGATTGCCCTTGCTGTGTCAATAGCTGTATACCTGCATGCGATCGATAAACTGTTCAGACCCATTGAAGGTCTGCTCGAGACATCGGAGGTTCTGGCATCGGGAAGCGATTTGTCAAAAAGGGCGTTAGTCATCAGGAATGATGAGATAGGCAGGATCTCTGCGGCCTTCAACAAAGTGGCCGATAAAATGCAATCCATCGTAAGCAATCTGGAGCAAACCGTCAGCGAAAGGACAAAGGAAATGCACCACGCGGTCGAAGAACTGGAGAAAAACAAAGACCAGCTGAGGCTCATACTCGATTCGACTGCGGAGGCGATTTTCGGCATCGATTTGACGGGCAAGTGTACGTTTTGCAACAGGAGCTGCATAGAAACTCTCGGTTACTCCTGCGAAGACGATCTGCTTAACAGGAATGTGCACTTGCAAATACATCACAGCAGGCGTGACAGGTCACCGATCAAGATCGAGGATTGCAAGATCATGGAGTCGGTCAGGAGCGGAGTCGGCTCCGCTGCGAGCGACGAAGTATTTTGGAAAGCTGACGGGACACCGATCGATGTGCGCTACCATGCCTACCCTCAGTTCAGGAACGGACAGGTCGTTGGCGCGGTGGTAACTTTTATGGACATAACCGAGCAGAAGAAGGACGAGGAGAGGATCAGGTTCCTGAGTACCCACGATTCCATGACGGGACTCCTTAACAGGCGCGGTTTTGAAGGAGAACTCAGTAATTTTGACAAAGAGGAAAACCTTCCGATCTCAATATTGTTTGCCGATATAAACGGGCTGAAGCTCGCAAATGACATATATGGACACTCGGCCGGCGATGAGCTGATAATAAGATCAGCCGAAATAATTAAGAGCGTGTGCCGGGAAAACGACATAGCTGCCCGGGTAGGGGGAGACGAGTTTATCATACTGATGCCAAGGACGCCGTTGAGTGAAGCCAGGAAAGTCATGGAGGCCATCAAGGAAAAGAGCTCTAAGGTCATGGTAAGGAAACTCAGACACAGCATTTCGGTGGGAGTCGACGTAAAGCTGAGCCCTGACAAGGGAATCGAAAGGACGATGGAAAACGCCGAAAACGAGATGTATATCGAAAAATCCATGACGGGTAAAATTTACGGGACGATGGCTCTGGACGACATCATGAACGAGCTGTTCAAAAAGAGCTCAAGGGAGAAGGACCATGCAAACGAAGTGAGCAGGATCTGTGCTGAAATAGGGAAGGAACTGAAGCTTTCCGGGACAGAAGTGAAAAAGCTGCGGGAGGCCGGATATTACCACGACATAGGAAAGATAACACTAAGTAAAGAATTGCTGAATAAGGACTATGAGAGTTGGACGATATCGGACAGAGAGAAGATGAACCAGCATATTTTGATAGGTTATAGGATCCTGAATCTGTTCGAAGCTACTCTTGATCTGGCAGACAGTGTTTATTACCACCATGAACAGTGGGACGGATCCGGATACCCCAAGGGGCTAAGGGGAGAGGAGATACCTTTCATTTCACGGGTAGTCGCCGTTGCCGAGACTTTTGAAAGGGCATACGGCGAATCCGCTTCACCGTCGGAAGGCAGGGTCCGGGCAATCGAGAAGTTACGAATGGGATCGGGAAAGCAGTATGATCCATCGATAGTGGATGCCCTAATAAGGATCGTTGATAACGGAAAAATATAATAAGAGCGGGGACGATCTCTCTGTCCGGCTCCAGGCATAAGCCTGAGACCGGACAGGGAAATCGTCCCCAAACTGATCATTGTTGCCTGTCCTTCAGGCATAAGCCTGAGACAGGCGTATTTTGCTGCTTCACTAAGTGCTGTCAAACTGTAAATCGATGCTTATACTTATAAACCTTGCATCTATGTAAAATTTACTGTTAAAAAAGTCCGGGTGTCTTTTCAAAAAGGCTGACGGCTTTCCTTTCGGTTACCGGCTGTCCGTCATTTTCGATGGTGTTTTCCCAGTATATTTCTACTTTATCTCCTTCCGAGAGCTGCTCCAGATAAGAGGCATCATTACCGTTGATGCGAAGTACTATCCTGCCCTGGGGATTGGATGTGTCGATATCGAGCATGCTGAACAGGTCCAGGAACAGGTATGGGATGCCGGAGTTGCGCTTTGGCAGAGTAAATGGTTCACCGTTCAGAAAGATGTTCAACCCGATTTTCTTGTCAGGTTCTTCAGGGGCCTCTTCGTATCCTTCATGCACTTCAGTGACATTATTCTCATCATTACTGGATGCAGAGTCCTGTAAATGAGAATAGTTTCCCTGCGATCGATCAACACTTTCGGGATGAACGACCTGAGCGGTCTGTCCGGAATTTCCTGCTGGCGTATTTTCTTGATATTGAGATGCCCGGCTGATAAAGCGATCGAAGCTGTCCAAAACGATCTGCGCCTGTTCCGGCACACTCACTACCGGGTCATCTTTCGGCAGGAAATCAACGGTATCACCGTGAGAAACTGTCGTCTTTTCGTTCCTTTCGATGCCGTTTAGTATAAGGCTGTATTTCGAGGTATCAAATCCCAAAATCGAGCAGATTTCTCCCAAAGTGGAAGAAACGTATAACAAAATATCGTCATTTTCCCTTACAGGGTCTTTTTTGCGGGCCGGTTTTCCGTTGACCCTTGCGGAAAGCCTGACAGGTATCTTTCTGTCTTTATATAGGACAAAATGTTCCCCTGCCTGGCGTATGACATCTCGAACGGTGCATGCCGCATCCCTGCCGGATTCGGCGGGAACAAAATCGATTTTATCGCCGCGGCTGACAAATGTGCTTACAGCCGCGGGTTTTCCGTTCAACCGGATTTCCGCGGGCTTTGCGATTTCGCCCCGTATCGTACGCCTTTTCCCGTTGACGCTGAATGACAGCGAGGAGCCGTTCCGGCCGATAATGTCCTCCTGCCTGTAGCCGCCCAGGAGGAGCGCATCCATGACGGTATTCAGATTTCTGCTCAACAGCCGGGTACGAATGCCGTTTATATAGACGAAATGCCCGTCCTCGCCAAGGTTGAGGGCGGAGGTGATCGCGATACCCAGCGGTGTCGCGAATTCGGGACCATCGACGGGCAGCTCGCTCAAAATGTTTCGCTTCATATAATTGCCGCTGCCGACAGCGATCTTCTCTCGTCCCATCCCCAGCCGTTCTGAAAGTATCTCCGCAAGGCCGTCAGTCCTGCTTCCTCCGCCGACAAGGAATACTGCGGCCGGTGCACGCCCGTTGATTTGCAGTATCTTGTCCGCGATTACTTGCGCGAGATTTTCTACAGCGGGCCTTATGGCCTCCTTTATTTTTTCGGGCGTTACCGAATACTCAAGCCCAAGGATGTTTTGGTACCTTATTTCATCGACATCCCTTGACATCTCATACTTGATTTTTTCTGCGGTATAAAAGTCAAGAAGGAATGCCTTTGCGATCGCCTCAGTTATTTCATCGCCGGCAACCGTGACCATGTCATAGGCGGATATGCAGCCCTCGTCGGATATGGCGATATCGCTGGTACCGGCGCCGATGTCCACCAGTGCAAGGTTCAGCAGACGCAGCTCTTCCGGTATGACCGCGTTCATCGCCGCGATCGGCTCGAGGGTCAGGCTTGCGACGCGCAATCCCGCTTTCTGCATCGCCTCTTCGAGGCTTATGACGACCGCGTCCGGGAGAAATGCAGCGATTATTTCGGCTCGGGCAGTGGTGCCGCGATGGCCTATGAGTGTCTTCATCGGATAACCGTCAAGGTAATAGCGGTGTACCGAATAACCGGCAAGGCTGTATGAGACTTTGCTTTCGCTCTCCTCAACAAAAGAGGAGATGAGCCTTTTTGCCTCATCGACCGCGCCGGCTTCCAATGAAAGGACCGTCTGTGCGTCAAAGGGCTTTGACGGATCGACGGAAAAAGTGCAGCTTGCTTTCTGAGTCTTCAACGTGCGTCCCGCAGCGGCGACGCAAACGTTCATGAATTTGACATTCAACCTCTGTTCAAGCCTTGCCTTGACGTTTTCGACCACCCGGGCCACCTTGTCGATATCTTCGATCTGACCGTCGACGACCGACCTTTCGTCATGCTCGGCGATCTCAATATCTATGACCCGCAGCATTTTATTATCGGGCACACCCACGATGCCTATCACTGTGCGCGTTCCGATATCCATGGCAAAAATAAGGTCCTGCACCGGGAGACGGGCAGCCGGATTACTGTTCATCTGCGTACCACTCTCCTCTAGCCCTCCGGATATCCTCGAGCTCCTTTTGCATCATATACTTCCAGAGGGCATCCTCGACTTTATCCGGATATGGCATGAACTCGCAACCGAAATGCGGATCTTCTTTAATGTTCTGGGATTTGACGACTCTCCGGACGACCGCTTCAAAGTTCAATGTTCCGTGAGGCGTATGTATATCGATCGAAAGCATGTCATTTATGTCCAGCGGGCAGGGACCCGTGAACAGCACACCGCTGAGGCTGATATTTTCTATGCGGACCTCGATTTTTCTATTGCCGTTCTCTTTCTGAGCCTGTCCTGCTGAATTAAGCGGCAGGACATCACCTTTAAGGGAGACGTTTATCCTGTAATACTCTCTCCTCTCAAAGTCATCGACTTCCTTTATGTCGTAGAGCTTCAGGATCTTGGTGGTCGATGCGTATACGGTCGCGATGACGGTCTTGTAGCCGAGTTTGTCGTTGAGGATGGTAAGTTTCACTCTTTTGTTGTACGGGATGACATAGCGCAGTTCGGGGATGTTGCGTAAGACCACGTACTTGTCGTCTATTTCGATGATGCGTCCGGTGGATATGACAGTGTTGTCCGTTGTTCGAACCCTGCAAACCGAATTGACATATCCGGTATCGATTATAGCATTTGACATTTTCATCCTCCTTATGAAAATGTGCAGACAGATTAGGAGCAAAGCATGCCGCTTGGCACTTCATCGTGCCGTCGAAAGGTATTCTTCAAGGCACAGGCCGGAATCTTTTATTGCGGTCGCATGTTCAATGCCCACGTACCGGAAGTGCCACGGTTCATAACTGAGGCCGGTGATATCCTCTTTGCCTTTCGGATATCTGATAATAAATCCGTACAGATGCGCGTTTTCGCAGAGCCACTGAAAAGCATCTGTCTTCTCAAAACTTTCGTCAAGGGTACTTACGCCGGTCGTTATGATGTCAACTGCAAGCCCTGTGTGGTGTTCGCTTTCGCCGGGGGCTGCCAGGTACCGGCTTGCCCTGGAATATGCCAGATCGATATCTGCGCCGGATACGATCATGGACATTGTCTTCCTGTCAAGCAGTTTCTTCTGGTCGGATACGGACCGGTAAGCTGAGCAGATGGTGAGGACCACACCGTCCTGCTTCGCATCCGCGATCATCTTCTCCAGCTCTTCATAGATCCGCACGTCGACCATGTAGCCGTCAGCTGTCTCTACAAGATCTACCGTAAATGACCTGTCCAGCGGTGATTTACTGCTGACAACGATCAGGTTCCAGTCAGACAGGTCATCTTTTTTGAGTGTGTTACCGGCAGCGGGCTCGTCCGAAACCTCGGGATCACGCGGTGTATTTTCCGTGTTCCCATCGATTTCCGGGCTGCCGATGACCTGTTCATGACCGGGGCTGCCGCCGTCATCTTCGATCCCTTCGTGAGGGTCCTGCCCGGGGGACAGGCTGAGGATCAGGAATACCGCGGCAAGCACGATAACGATTACGGTTGCGATGATCCAGATACGTTTCATGCGCAGATATCTCCATAATGAAAGTTATATGTAATAAAGCGGCGAGGACTTGGCAGGGGCTAAGTATTTTGCTTTCTGCCTTCGTTTTGACCGCCTTCAAGGATCTCCTTAGAAGCCTTGAGTATTTGTGTATATATGGCGGCGACCACTTCATAAAGCTCCACAGGTATATTCCTGCCGACGTCAAGCATGCATAGCAGAGAAGCGGTGCTGTCATCCCGGTACACAGGGATCCCGTTTTGCTCCGCGATGTCGATGATCTTCTCGGCGGTTGCCCCATATCCGGATGCTATTATGACAGGGGCGGTATCTTCGCCGGGACTATATTTCAGTGCCGCTGCCTTTGCGCGGTTTGAACGGCTGCCGCTTTTTGCCGTGTTTTTTGCACTGTCAGACTGTGATGTCAATTCCCATTCTCCTATACGGCAAAGTTTTGAAGACTTCTATGAGCGACCTGTTATGTTCAAGCTTATTGATCTTTACTGATCCGAAACGGTAACCGGAGTCCTGTATGCTTCGGCGAAACGATGATTCCATTTTTGAAAAGACCTTCAGGTGCTCCTCGGGGCACAGAAGGAGGAAATCTATCGTTTGGCCGCGCACGAACAGTTCGGCTTCAAACCTCCCGATCCCCGTTATGTCGAACACGATCATAAAGTGTATATCGCTTCCTGCCGAACTGTCACCGGAAACTTCGGCTTCTTCGTTTCCGTTGGGGTTGATCCAGATCTCGGCGTAGGACTTGATGCCGTCATATTGGAGCGGCAGTATGTAATGCAGAAGAGGAGTAAAGTTGTTGGGTGAGGACAACAGGCTGTTGATTATGGTGTCAAGCTTGGCTTTGGAGGCATCAGTCAGGGACTCGTTATCGTATTCTCTGGCCAGAAGCCTTATAAGAGTCCCCATCACTTTTGAGCCGCCAGATTGCCTGTCCAATAAATCGTCAAAGTTCACTCCGTCAGCGAGAGAAGACGATCGATCGTCGTGCTGAGGTCCATTACCGGGGTCCTTGATACCGTGAAGCAAAACCGATTCAAAAAGCGATAAAAACTCCTGCTTTTCCTGCTCGCTTTGCAAAAGCTCTGCGAATTGCTCACCCATTTGCGTCACAGTATCGGAATTTTGATAGTACCTGGAAAGGTTATATAGAACCAGCGGCAGGAGCTTTTCTATTTTCTCGTTGAAGAGTATGGAAGATTCTATTTCACGAAACAGTGTATTGATATCGGCCTTTAACGACGGAAGCATATCGGGCGCGTCGTCTCTTCTGAAACGCGATGCCAGGCTCGCAAGTTTCTCCGAAAGTTCCCTGGAAGGTGACAGTGACCGGGCCAGGTACTCCAGGTTGTTTGCCACCGAGCGCAGGGCCTGCTGTCCTTCAAGCCTGCCGTTGACCGCCTTGAGCAGCCGAAGGGCGGAAACGACGGTTTCGGGATCGCTGCCGTTGCCGAGGAGCGTACGGAGGAAGTCGAAAAAATCCCCCTTGAAATCACTTGAGGCTCTCTCCTGTCTCAACAGTTCAGGGACGATCTCCCCGGGGAGGACAAAGAGGGCTTCAAACATCTGGACGATTTCGGACGTTGCCGTCTTGTTGTTCAGGGGCAGGAGCCCGACGACTTCCATCAGAAGATAAATGTCGTTTATATAGCCCGACATGACATCGGGATCGCGAAGCAGCTCGACCTGAGCCGGTACGGTAAATGACTGGCCGGCGATGGTGTTGTTCTGCATCAGAAGCTCGCTTTGGGGGTTTGGCTTGACGACCCTCGTAAGGTCATGCAGAGAAAAGACCTCGCCGGGAGCGGGCTGTTTCTGCTGCAGCTGAGCCGCGTTCCTGGAGATGAGAGGTGTCGTGATACGAAGTATGTCGGCCACCGTTCATCCATCCGTTCATCAAAGATTAGCAGACTATCACATTCGGGAAAGTCTCCTTACTTTATATATCGTATTCTTTCGATCATATTTTAGCATATCATATTAAGTTTTGCAAAAAAATGTCGATTATTCTCTTAATAGATCATATAAGTGCTTTTTATTGACTGTTATCAGTTTATCGAGGCCCAACGACCGTTAAATTACAAAAAATATGGAGTAAAATGTTGAATAAAATCGATTTTTCTGATATGCTTCAATATAAGTCAACTTGCATTTTTGTCACACAGAGGCATATGGGATTCCGCAGGCACCGGGATGTGCCGGAATCAACTCAGAGTAGCAGAGAAGGTGAAGTAAATGTCCCCAATCGATCCAAGCATGATGCCTATGCTGGACACATTCGTGTTTGAGACTACTACGCTTCTGGAACAGCTTGACGACATCCTGCTCGAGGCTGAAAAGAGCGGCGGTCTGGACGAGGAGAGCGTAAACGAGATCTTCCGTGTCATGCATACCATCAAGGGCTCTGCAGCCATGATGGGAGCTGACAACATTTCGACCCTGGCTCACAAAGTGGAGGACCTGTTTTTCCTCATAAGAGAAGATCTTTCAAGGATGGAGCCCAGGAGCGGCGAAATCTTTGACCTGGTCTTCAAGGCATCCGATTTCCTCAAGACGGAGATCGAAAACGTGGACAAGGAAGATTATGATCCGGCAGACGCCTATGAACTGGTCGATTTGCTCAACTACGAGATCGATGCCATCAACGGGACCGCATATATGGAAGCGGTTTCCGGAGAAGGCTCTGATGGGGCATCTGACGGAACTGGTATTGAGAATGCCGGCGGCGAGAACACCGACGGCAAAAGTTCCGACCTTTCACATGTTGCGGAAGGGACGTCCGGGGAGAGGGACGACTCCGAAAAAGCCTATGCCGTGCGTGTGTTTTTCGAAGACGACATCCAGATGGAAAATATACGCGCCTTCATGCTGCTTACCCAACTCAGGGACTACTGCGATATAATCGGATCCGAACCGGAAAATCCCGAAACAGATTCCAAAAACAGCGCTCTCATCATCAAGAACGGATTTATCGTGCATTTCCGCACTTCAAACATCCGGAGCACATTATCTGTCATAGAAAACTCCCTGCATATCAAAAGCTATGAGCTCCTGGATACTGACCGCGCTGAAGAAGGCCGGGCGAGGGAAGCTGACGGATCAAAACCTGCCGCCGAGGTGCAAAGAGGCATGGCAGGCAAGTCAGAACGCCCGAAGGAACAACAGCCAAAGAACGTTCAGCCGGTCAAGACCGGCAAGCAAAGCTTTATCAGTGTCAACCAGGCAAAACTGGATCAGCTTATGGACCTGATGGGTGAAATAGTGATAACCGAGGCGATGGTCGCCAACAATCCCGACCTCAAGGGCCTCAACCTCGACAACTTCAACAAGTCTACGCGCGAGCTCCGCAAGCTCACAGACGAACTGCAGGACATCGTGATGTCGATACGCATGGTGCCCCTTTCCGGGGTGTTCCAGAAGATGAACAGGATAGTTCGTGACATGAGCAAGAAGCTCGGCAAAGAGGTCGAGTTTGTGACCGAGGGCGGGGACACGGAAGTCGACAAGTCGATAAACGACATTATCGGCGATCCTCTCATGCACATGATACGCAACGCCGTTGACCACGCCATTGAAACACCCGAGGAGCGTGCTGCGGCCGGGAAACCCAGGCAGGGCAAGGTCATCCTCGGGGCCAGGAACATAGGCGGAGAAATAGTGATAACGGTCGAGGACGACGGGCGCGGCCTCGATCCGGCAAAGATACTTTACAAGGCCGCAAGCAAGGGTCTGCTTACCAAGCCCGAATCGGAATACAGCGTCAAGGAAATCTTCCAGCTGATCATGATACCCGGCTTCTCAACCAACGACGAAGTGACAGAGTACTCAGGGCGCGGAGTGGGTATGGACGTCGTGAGGAGCAATATAGAGCAGCTGAGCGGTTCGGTCATGGTTGAAAGCGAACAGGGAGTCGGGACAAGGTTCACGATCAAGATACCGCTTACCCTTGCCATAGTCGACGGAATGGAACTCTCGGTCGGCGCAACCATATTTACGGTCCCGATCACATCAATAAGGCAGTCATTCAAGATAAACGAAGAGACAAAGGTCATACACGACACGAACGGAGCGGAAATGATAATGCTCCGGGGCGAGTGCTATCCGATAATCAGACTGCACCGGTTCTTTAACATCGCAAATGCCGTGGAGGATCTGCGGGAGGGAATAGCGGTTCTGATCCAAAGCGGCAGCAAATCCGCGGTTATATTTGCGGACGAACTGCTCGGAGAGCAGCAGGTGGTCGTAAAACCGTTCCCGTTTTACCTGAACCGCTTCCAGATCAAATCGTACGGACTTGCGGGCTGTACGATACTCGGAGACGGAAGCATCAGCCTGATCCTTGACTCCGCAAATCTGATCAACCGCTTCTGAGGAATGGAGGTCCGGATATGAGCGATACCGCCGGAGTATTAAGAGTGCATAAGGACGAGCTTGCCGGCCGTTATCTCACTTTCAGGCTTGGCGAAAACACATATGGTGTCGAGTTGATGAAAGTAATAGATATCATCACGATCCAGGCCATCACATCGGTCCCGTATGTGCCTGATTATGTAAAAGGGATCATCAATCTGCGCGGGAAAATCATACCCGTCATCGACATGAGGATAAAATTCAGTCTGCCTCCGGTGGGGTACGACGACCGGACATGCATCATCGTCATAGAGATGGATCGCATACAGGTCGGGATGATAGTAGACACAGTTTCGGAGGTTCTGACGTTCGACGCCGAGTCGCTGACACTGATCCCCGAATTTGACAGGTATAATAACAACAAATACCTAAGTTCTATAGGCAGAGTCGGAGATAAGCTCGTCATGAACCTGAATTGCCAGAAAATTTTCGTTGAAGACAGCGGCCAATGATGGACATTATCAAACTTACAGATTCCGAATTTGAGACACTTGTCGATTTTGTATATAAGAAGTACGGAATAAACCTTCGCAAGAAGCGTGTGCTGATCGAAGGCAGGATGGCAGGTACGCTGAGGGGGAAGAATCTAAACTCGTTCAGCGAATATATAAATCTGCTGCTGTCCGACAAGTCCGGCAAGGAAATGATAAATTTCCTCAACAGGATAACGACGAACCACACGTTTTTCATGCGCGAAATGGAACACTTCAGGTTCATGACCGAAAAGGCGCTTCCGTATTTTGAACAGGCCAGGGGCCGATTCAGGCAGCTGCGCTTCTGGAGCGCGGGCTGCGCGACCGGCCAGGAACCTTATACCATTGCCATGACCGTCAGTGACTATTTTGCAAATAAGGGCAGCCTTTGGAACATATCGGTGCTTGCGACGGATATTTCCATGGAAGCGCTTGAGAAAGCGGAAAAAGGTGTATATACGGCGGATGAAATAAAGGATGTGCCGAAATCGTGGCTGAGCAAGTACTTTGAAGACAATAATGACGGCACATACAGGGTTTCGGACAAAATCAGGCGACAGATCACTTTCCGTCCACTCAATCTTAACGAGGATTTCAATTTTCCTTACCGATTTGACATCATATTTTGCCGCAATGTAATGATATATTTCGATGAGACTACCCGGGAGCGGCTTGTCAACAGATTCTATAAAGTAACAGCGGACGGCGGGTTCCTGTTTGTAGGGCATTCCGAGGTTGTAAACCGAAGAGCGACTAATTATCAGTATGTTATGCCGGCAATATATCGCAAGAAGGAAGAGTAACTAATGGCTGTCCACAAAATCAGGGTACTTGTTGTCGATGATTCGATCCTTTTCCGGACCGTTCTGATCAAGAGCCTGGAACAGGACCCATATATCGAAATAGCAGGTTATGCCGTAGACTCATACGACGCATTCGAGAAAATAGAATCTCTGCGTCCCGACGTCATAACGCTGGACGTGGAAATGCCAAAAATGAACGGCATCGAGTTTTTGAAGAAGCTGATGCCCGTAAACCCATATCCGGTCGTTGTAGTGAGCGCGATGCCGATCAATGCCCTCGACGCACTCGAAGCCGGGGCGGTCGATTTCGTCAAGAAACCCGTGGTCAAGACTCCCGGCGATTTGCAGGAGTTTATCAGGGAACTGATATCAAAGATCAAAATCGCATCCATAGCGAGGATCGGTAACCGCAGGCCGAAAATCCAACAGGCTCCTGCCGAACAGGAAAAGCACAGGGAAAGTACTCAATCGCCTTCCACGGGCATCGCCCGGGATACGAAGAAGGACCGGACTGTCTCGCAGGAGAGGCACGAGAGGCTTATCCGGAAACTGGAACAGGTCATAGACAATACGCAAAGAACACGCCGCACGATCGAAAGCAGGGACCCGGGGCCGCGAAGGGATATTGAAAAGCAGAGCGGGAAGCAATCCCATGTCCCACGGGTATCGGGTACCCGCCAGGCAAAATCGAAACTTACGCTTGTCGCTATAGGGGCATCTACCGGGGGCACGGAAGCCATTCTGAAGGTAGTACAGGGTCTCCCGGCCGATTTCCCGTGTGTCCTGGTAGTGCAGCATATGCCTGCAGGCTTTACTAAAATGTACGCAGAGCGTCTGAACAGGCACTGCAAGATGTCGGTCAAGGAGTGCGAGGACGGCGACCGCATAGAGCCCGGCCGCATAATTATAGCGGCAGGGGATTTTCACATGAGGGTCGAAGCGGACAAACGTGGTTTTTATGTGCGGAGCCAAAAAGGTGAGAAGGTGAGCGGCCACTGCCCGTCGGTGGATGTCCTGTTCAACTCGGTTGCGGACGTAGTCGGGGACAGTGCTGTTGGGGTAATACTCACAGGCATGGGGGCCGACGGGGCAAAGGGGCTCCTGAAGATGCGCATGGCTGGTTGCTATACTATCGGGCAGGACAGGGAATCCTGCGTAGTATACGGGATGCCGATGGTGAGTTTCAATATCGGTGCGGTTGAAAAGCAGCTGCCTCTTGACCACATATGCTCAGAGCTTGTAAAATATTATCATACAAGCTCGAATAAAGACGAAAAGCAATAACTCATGCCATAGCAAGTGGAAACATAAAATTCATAACAAATTGTCAAATACGACAAAATTCAATGATCAACTTTATACATAATGCCACTTCAGTTTGGGCCGAAATGGAACGATAGTATTTAGTGAGCGGAGAAATCCGCGGTGAGTTGCGGACCGCTTCACTAAACGGCCGTAGTAAAGCGGTACGTGACTTTACTAAAGGGGCAAGGATGCCCAATATGAAAACACGGAGGTTTCACGATGATAATCCAACACAACATCATGGCGCTGAATGCTCACCGCCAGTTGTCAGCGAACAACACTTCGCTGCAAAAGAACATTGAGAAGCTGTCATCCGGCTTCAAGATCAACCGCGCCGGCGACGACGCTTCCGGTCTTGCGATATCCGAGAAGATGCGCGCCCAGATCGCAGGCCTTAAGGTTGCCCAGAACAACGCGCAGGACGGCATATCCCTCATCCAGACCGCTGAAGGCGCGCTCACCGAAGTCCACTCGATGCTGAACCGCATGGTAGAGCTTGCCGAGAAATCCGCCAACGGCACGCTTGACGACGGAGTAGACCGCAAAGCGATCCAAAAGGAAGTCGACGACCTCCTCTCCGAGATCGACCGCATTTCCCAGGCGACAAACTTCAACGGCATCAAGCTTCTTGCCGGTGCCGAAACACCCCCGTCGGAAGAAACTATTACAGTTAACGTAACAAATGGTGATGCGAGCACCAAAGAAGTGGCTGTATTAGATCTTTCAAGTGTTGATATTTCGTTGGGCGGAACAGTCGAGATAGGCGGCAATTCATACACTCTCGAAGAAGGTGCAGATGTCGATGCCCTGCTCGACGCTATCACAGCAGATCCTGTTGCAGGCTATATTGCTGAGATAGACGGTACAAATATTAAATTTACGGCTGAAGACGTAGGCGATCAGACGGATCTGACAGCTACTTTCACTCCCGCTTCGAGATTTGAATTGACACTCCAGATCGGTGACACGAATGAGGACTTCCAGAAGGTCACGGTAAAAATCGACGACCTCAGTTCGGCAGGTCTCGGTATTGACGGCTTGAAAGTGGACACACAGTCTGATGCAGGCAATGCAATCGCGACGATCAAGGCAGCGATCAACAAGGTATCGACCAACCGCGCAAACCTCGGCGGACTGCAGAACCGCCTCGAGCACACGATCAACAACCTGTCGGTGACCGAAGAGAACATGACTGCAGCCGAAAGCCGCATCCGCGACGTCGACATGGCGAAAGAGATGATGGCCTACACGAAGAACAACGTTCTCACACAGGCCGCGCAGGCGATGCTCGCCCAGGCGAACATGCAGCCGCAAAGCGTACTGCAGCTGCTTCAGTAATCATTACATCACAAGAAATCTTTTTCCTGACAAGGATCAAGATTCCGATAACCTACCTTACCACAGCGAAAGTCGCCTCAAAAGGCGGCTTTTTGCGTGACTATTTATAAATATAGGGCTCTATGTCAATAAATTGGGGTAGAACATAAGTAACAAATCCGGTAAGTATCGATGGTTGCTTACCGGATTTTATTGGCTCTATGTCAATTGTTGGGGTAGAGCAAGAGTAAAATCCGACCGTGGGAGCAACGATAGCAGCTTACCGGATTTGTTGGCCCTATGTCAATTGTTGGGGTAGAGCAAGGAAAAATCCGACCTGGGGAGTAACGATAGCAGCTTACCGTACCTTGATTATGCAAGGCAAACTTGCAATTAACCACTGATAATCTTCTCAGGATATTGGATTGGACAAGTTCGATTAGTATTTTTATAGTTTGCGGAATGCCGCCGGCGAGTTTAAAATAGGTGCGGTTAAAAAAAGATAAATCTTGACCAAACAGGTCCTGAACTGGTAAAATACTATAACTGGCTCCGATAATGTTGTTGAAGGGGTTGAACCGTCGAAAAACCGGCGGTTTTTATGGAAATAGTCAAAACAGACAAAATTCGCCATACATTTTTATACATAATTCCACTTCAGTTTATGTAAGGAAGAAACGATAGTATAAGTGAGCGGAGAAATCCGCCGATTGTTACGGACCGCTTTTCTAAACGGCCGTAGTTAAGTGGTACGTGACTATAAGAGGGGCATGGACGCCCATTACAAAAAACATGGAGGTTTTACAATGATTATCCAACACAACGTTATGGCGCTGAACGCTCACCGTCAGTTGACGGCGAACAACGCGTCACTGCAAAAGAACATTGAGAAGCTGTCATCCGGCTTCAAGATCAACCGCGCCGGCGACGACGCTTCCGGTCTTGCGATATCCGAGAAGATGCGCGCCCAGATCGCAGGCCTTAAGGTTGCCCAGAACAACGCGCAGGACGGCATATCCCTCATCCAGACCGCTGAAGGCGCGCTCACCGAAGTCCACTCGATGCTGAACCGCATGGTAGAGCTTGCCGAGAAATCCGCCAACGGCACGCTTGACGACGGAGTAGACCGCAAAGCGATCCAAAAGGAAGTCGACGACCTCCTCTCCGAGATCGACCGCATTTCCCAGGCGACAAACTTCAACGGCATCAAGCTTCTTGCCGGTGCCGAAACACCCCCGTCGGAAGAAACTATTACAGTTAACGTAACAAATGGTGATGCGAGCACCAAAGAAGTGGCTGTATTAGATCTTTCAAGTGTTGATATTTCGTTGGGCGGAACAGTCGAGATAGGCGGCAATTCATACACTCTCGAAGAAGGTGCAGATGTCGATGCCCTGCTCGACGCTATCACAGCAGATCCTGTTGCAGGCTATATTGCTGAGATAGACGGTACAAATATTAAATTTACGGCTGAAGACGTAGGCGATCAGACGGATCTGACAGCTACTTTCACTCCCGCTTCGAGATTTGAATTGACACTCCAGATCGGTGACACGAATGAGGACTTCCAGAAGGTCACGGTAAAAATCGACGACCTCAGTTCGGCAGGTCTCGGTATTGACGGCTTGAAAGTGGACACACAGTCTGATGCAGGCAATGCAATCGCGACGATCAAGGCAGCGATCAACAAGGTATCGACCAACCGCGCAAACCTCGGCGGACTGCAGAACCGCCTCGAGCACACGATCAACAACCTGTCGGTGACCGAAGAGAACATGACTGCAGCCGAAAGCCGCATCCGCGACGTCGACATGGCGAAAGAGATGATGGCCTACACGAAGAACAACGTTCTCACACAGGCCGCGCAGGCGATGCTCGCCCAGGCGAACATGCAGCCGCAGAGCGTACTTCAGCTGCTCAGGTAACCATCACACCACAAGCAATCTTATTTCAAACAAGGATCAGGATTCTGATAATCTGCATAGCGAAAGCCGCCTTTAAAGGCGGCTTTCGCGTAAACATATTATTCACTTTCGCAAGCTTTATTCTTCATCGTGACGCGGATTCGCGCGGACGACCAGGACGGCTTGCACCAGGGCGGTGAGCACTTCTGCGGTGGACTTGTTCCTGGTGTAGTCCAGGGTGAGGTCCCCTGATTTGACCATATACCTGGGAGGCAGCTTGTTCAGCGCAAGAGCGATCGTGTCTTTTCTGCACTTGCTGCAGGTGCAGCATTTGAATTTCGTCATGACCTCGTCCACACGCTGATAAACCATGTACTCCATTATGTTTATGAGATCTGGGTCTTTTACCGTGCCCGGCTGCGCTGCCTCTTCACTGTTTGCGGCGGTCACGGTCGGATCGACCGGTTTTGCGGCCGGTGCAGCGTTCGTTTTGTTATCGATAACTTCTGATATCGGTTCGGTGATTACAGAAGATGTTGATTCCGCAAGCTGTTCTGACTCTTCCTCCGTGTTCTCGGGCTCCGATTTGTTAGCCGACGGCATTATCTTCTTATACATCAGCTCTTTGCTGAGCCCTTTTTTCAAATTCCTGTTAGCCATACCTACCCTCCTGTTTCCGCTGGCGGGATTGCGTTATGTCTTTCTATGTATTTTTATAACCCCAACTCGACAAGCTCCTCTATGAATGCGGCATAATCGCCGACTGCCTTGTTTTTGGGAGCATAGTTCAGGATGTTCTGCTGGAGTGTCTGTGCTTCGCTGATCGCCACACTTGAACGTATCGTGGTCCTGAAGAGCGGGATACCGAGATCGGAAGAAATCATCTCCGCTGTTCCCCTTATTTCCGCGCTGAGTTTTGTGCGGGGATTGAACTTTGTCAGCAGGATGCCGAGTATCGAAACATCCGGATTGCAGTATTTCGTTACATAATTGACGGTTTCCACGATCTGTGTGATCCCCTGCAGGCTGAAAATATCCGCAAGCATCGGCACGATGATATGTTTCGCCGCTGCATATGCATTGACGGTAAGCACACCGAGAGTGGGGGGAGTGTCGATTATTATATAGTCATAGCAGTTGCCGAACGGCTTTAGAGCGTCCCTGAGCAGGAACTCGCGGCCTGATTCTGTATATTCGAGTTCTATTCCGCTCAGGAGTATGTTTGACGCGATTATATCGGCAACACTTGTATGCTGTACAGCATCAAATGGAGAACTTTCGCCTTTCAGGACATTATATATGGTAACACCTTCGGTGTTTGCCCCCATACTGAAGCTGAGGTTGCTCTGGGGGTCAAGGTCCACCGCAAGTACCTTAAATCCTCTGTTTTTCAGCCCGGAGGACACAGCCCCTACGGTTGTCGTCTTTCCAACGCCGCCCTTTTGATTGGACACGGCTATGATTTTTGGCATAGCCCATCACACCCTTAATTGCCAGATTTCGACAGAAAGATTTCATATTCGGCACGATAATACACTTTTTGATATTGTAGCACAAGAAGCGGAAAAGCACAACCGACCAAAATGAATTATCCCATAAATTATTCATCTGGGGTATAAAGTTTTCGGGATTTCATTCGATAATATTAATAGGACATAAATGTGTCTTCGTGTTTGTTGATTTCACGTATATAACCGGAGTCGTATTTAGTTATCAGTTAGAGTTTTCAAAAATAATGACCGTGGACGGACGGAGCGATTTATATGAACATAAGACCAACAAACATTGGCGGCATTGCCCGCGTATATCAGAAAAATGTCAACAGTACTGTTCCAAAGAGCAGCCAGTCTAATCCCGCCTCCAGGCAGGACGTGGTGGAGATAAGCAGGGATGCTCTGGAGAGGTCGGAGTTTGGCAGCGTCATCAGGTCGACTGCCGCAGAGGTGGCTAAGGAAGTGCCTGCCGAGGAAATCAAAAGGCTTCGTGAGGCCATCGAAAGCGGGACTTATTCTGTGACCGGAGAAATGATCGCCCGCGCTATTCTGGCGAAAATAAACAAGTAACTGATCTGAAAGAGCAACAGGTAAAAGAGTAACTATTAAGAAGGAGTATGAGATGAGTATTCCCGACAGCCTTTTCGAATTCTTCAAGGAGTACGCCCAGTTCCTTGAGGAGATGGAGTCGGTGCAGAAGGAAAAGCTGGAATCGGTACTATCCGGCGACCTTCAGAGGATGGAGAGGTCGATAAAGTCCCAGCAGGCATACGCGATGCGGCTTGAGAACATTGAAAACCGCCGCCTCCGCCTTCAGAAAGAAGCCGGCTTTGCCGATATGACATTTTCCCAGCTCCTGGAACATGCAGAGCCATATATGCGGAACGAGTTGCGTGAGCTGTTTTACAGAGCTCAAAACGCATTTGCGAATATAAAACACTTCAACGAGAAAGCGCTGTCGATAACACGTGAAAAGCTGCGGACTCTTGAGCTTGACGGGGCCGGCAGCAGCCCGTTCAATATTGAAACGAATGCTTGAAACCTGGCATATTGGAGGACGTAATGAGTACTTTTCTGGGAATTGAAGCGGCGAAAAGGGGCCTTAACGCTAACCAGATCGCTTTGAATATAACCGGCAACAACATCACGAACGTCTCATCGGAAGGATACACGCGCCAGCGTGTCGACACCGTATCGATGGCGGTTTCGGGTCACAGTTCACGTTTTGCGCCTAACCAGGCCAACCTCGCGGGACAGGGAGTCAACGTGCGCGGGATAACCCAGATCCGCGACGCCTTTCTTGACCGGCGCTACAGGGATGAGGCCTCCGAAGTAGGATACTACGATAAGGCATATTCAATAATGTCGGATATTGAGACGGTACTTGACGAGTACTCTTCCAGCGGTCTCAAGGACTCACTTGCACGATTCTTCACCGCTCTGAATGATCTGAGCAAAAATTCCGACCAGACGGTCAATGCCAACATCGTCCTGACCGCGGCAAAGGACGTAATCCAGGTGCTGAATAACTTCGACAGCAAGCTTAAGATAATACGCGATCAGCAGATCCAGGACCTGACTACAGATATTGGAGAGGTAAATACGATCCTTAAGCGGATCGCCGACCTCAACTACGCGATCAACCAGGAAGTGTTTGCAAACAGCATCAACAACAAAGTCGCATATGGACCGAACGAACTGATCGATGAGCGCAATTTGCTCATAGACAGGCTTGCGCAATTTGCAAACATTTCCGTAAGCCAGAATGAGAACGGCTCAGTCCACATCAAGATCAACGGCAAAACGGCAGTTAATGATGATGAATATCATATGCTCGGTATACAGCGCAACACTGACGATACCGTGACTGTCATGTGGCTTGATTCAGGTCAAAGAGTATCTCTCGAGTCCGGTTCATTGAAAGCCTCGATCGGCATGATAAACGGCAAAGGGCCTCTTGCAACCGGCGAAGAGACCAATGACAAGGGCATACGCTTTTATATCGACATTTTGGACAGGTTTGCCGAGAGCCTTTTGGGGGAATTCAACAACGTCATTCCCGTAAAGTCGGCGTCCGGTGCCGGTACTGAATACAAGGTGCTTTTCACTTCAGGCGGTAATGCCAGGGTAACTGCCGGCAATATTTCCATAAGCGACGAATGGATGAAAAACCCGGCTTATATTATAGATGAGTTCGTCGATGCGGACGGGAATTTCGACAACACTTATATCGTCAAGGCATTATCCCTGTTCAATAAGGAGATCAACTTCAGGGGAATCGTCGCCACCTTTGAGGAATATGTCAACTACTACAACACGACAGAGATCGGTCAGCAGGTTTCGTTCCTGAAGGGGCGTCTTGATACGGCAAATTCGGTTTCCAACATGCTCCTTGACCAGAGGGACGCGGTTTCTGCCGTTTCGATCGATGAGGAGGGGGCGAACATGATACAATACCAAAAAGCGTACAATGCTATAGCACGTGTCATGACTGTTCTGGACGAGATTTTGGATGTCCTCATCAACAGGACTGGCGTAATAGGGCGGTAGTTTCTTAAAGGAAGGGTCTGAAGAATGAGAATCACACACAGCTCAATGATGCGCAGCTACATTTCGAATTTGCGCTCCAGCATAAGCAACCTGGCCAAATCAAACGAAAAGCTCTCTTCGATGCGAAAGTACTCAAGGGCATCCGAGAACACATCCGAGGCATCCAGGGCTTATGTGATCCGCGAGCAGCTTTATAAAAACGAGCTATACCTCAAAAATATAGAGGATTCCATAAGCGACCTGTCGGCTGCCGAGACCAGCCTGCTCACCATAAATGACCTGATCAAGACAGTCCAGGAGAGGAGTCTCCGAGGTGAGACAGGGACCATCGACGAAATAGATCGGGATGTCATCGCAAAGGAGATCCAAAATATAAGGGAACAGATCCTGCAGTCTATAAACATCAAGTTCGGGACAAGGTATCTGTTCGGGAGCTCGAACAACATCGAGGCACCATTTTCCATAGGGACGGATGGCAAGCTTGTCTATAACGGAACGAAGGTCGCAGACATCTTCCGTGATCCGGTCACCGGCAAGCTCATGTCCCCTAACCCGAACTACGATCCGTCAGATCCTGATTCGACGGAATATCTCGAAGTGCCGAAAAACAAGGATATCTATGTTGATATTGGCCTGGGTATTGTCGTAAACGACGACAGGATCGATCCCAAGACCGCTCTTAAAATATCGTCATCGGGCATTGATGCGATAGGTTATGGGGAAGACAACCTGTTTGACTTGCTGACAAAAATCGAAAACTCCTTCCGCAACAATGACATGTCCAATATCGATGACTACCTTGATAAACTCTCCAGGCATAAGGACAATATTATGCTTCATGTGACCGACATCGGAAGCAGAGTTTCCTATATGGAGAAAAGCAAAGAACGCATCGAAAACGAGATTTATAATCTGAAGGTAAAACAGGCCGACATCGAAGCGATAGATTTGGAGTACGAAACGATAAACAACAAGAGCTATGAAATGGCCTGGATGATCAACCTCCAGCTCGGAAGCCAGATCCTGCCTGCTTCGATATTCGACTTTCTCAGGTAGGTCCGGCGACGTCCAGGCAGCTATGACTGATTTTATAGTACTGCAAAGGAGTATTGGACCATGCAGCTGCTAAAAATTACTACCATTCCTATCAAAATAAAGATCGATGTTGTGATGGCAAGACTTAAGCTGAGCCAGAAACCGGCACAGGCTGAGCAAAGGACGTTAAACGCCAGGCTCCGAATGAACCGTGAAGATATAAAGGTACATATCGATACATATCCGTTCAGAAAGAACCTTGGCCTTCTCAAGTTCAAGGACTTTGCCAGAAAGGCTGCTGAGCGGGGAAAGGAAGCAACGGTTCAAGCCATGTCCCGGTATGCAGAGCTGGGCAATAAGCTTGCCATGGCTCACAAAGGGGTTTCCGTTGCTCAGGCGGCTTATGAATCGCCGATAACGGTACCGCCTCCAGAAACGGCATATCAACCCGGTGCGGGAGCTATACTATCATGGAGCGGACCGCAGCTTGACACGGAATTCGATCCTCCGCAGGTTGAAATGGATTGGGATATCGGAAAAGCTGAACTTGAATATATTCCGGGCAAGCTGGAAATAGAGATCGAACAGTATCCCGATATAAAGATAGAATATCTGGGTTCCCCAAGCTACGTGCCTCCGAGTGCGGACCCTAACTATTCAGAAGATGAAGACTGATGGATGAGCAACTGCACTTGAGCAAACCGCCGGATGCGCATTGCTCGTCTTTTTCTTTGAGGTGACAGATATGGAAATAATGACGAGGGATTTTGGGCAAGTTACTATCAGCGACGAGGGGACTATCCGTTTCGTAAGCCCTATATATGGCTTTGAAAAATACACGGAATATGTCCTGCTTTCCGATACGAATATTGGTGAAAGCTTCATTTGGCTGCAGTCTGTACAGGAACCCGACCTGTGTTTCATACTTGTCGATCCCAGGCTGACTTATCCCCACTATGCACCGAGCCTTTCAGAAGAGGCGAGGCAGGACCTTTCCAGGAAGGGTTTGAATAACCCGGTATACTGGGCGATCGCTGTCATTCCGCAGGAGTTCAGGAAATCGACCATAAACTTGAAAAGTCCGGTTCTTATCGACCCGGACAGTAAAAAGGCGGCACAAGTGATCCTGGATGAGGATTACCCGATCCGCGCACCCCTGATTCCGCAAGAAAAGGGTGAAGGATAATGCTGATATTGACCAGAAAGCTTGGCCAGTCCCTCATTATAGGTGACGGGATCGAAGTCTCGATAGTAGACGTTTCGGGTGACAAGGTAAAAGTCGGCATCAGTGCGCCAAAAGATGTGAAAATACTGCGCAGTGAGCTGGCGGAGACAATGGAAGTAAATAAAATAGCGGCTGAAAGCAGGACCGACCGCAGTGTACTTGAGTTGCTGGCAAACAGGAGTGCGATATTGCAGATCAAGGCAGACAATCATCTGGATGACAGCAAAGAGAAAAAATAACTATACAGATCATTTTTCCCTGGTATAGATCATTCTTCCTCATCAAGTGAGGCAACAAAGCTGCTCAACTCAGAAGGCGATGAGATAATGTCGCATAAATAAGCCTTTACTATGTTGCCGAAATCGAAAACTTCTCTGATTTGGACCGTTATATCACTAAGTTCTGCAGGATTTTCAATGTTCAGGACCATTTTGCTGTCCACTTCCAGAGGATCGATGCAAAGGAGCTTGATTTCCGTTTCGGACATAAAATAAACGGTTGCGTCAACTCTATAATTCGATACGATCGATTTCCTGCGAAACAGCCTGTGCAGCTTTTTTTCCTGTACCGGTTTGAACAAGCTGGCTTTTGATTTTGTATTCGAATAAAACAGCCTGTAGACGCGTTTTATCTTCTCGGAGTCTATGCCGGTAACCCGCAAAAGAGACCGTGAAGACAAATACACCTCACCCCAAAGTCTCTCAAGGCGGTTGTCATCCCGCAGCCAGACGACAGCGATCCTCGTACCCATGGGGTAGAGAGGTATAAAGCCGCTTATGAAGTTCAAACTGTTCGGCTCAGGCGCGATTTCGGCAGAGCCGTATTCGATAACCTGACCCGACTCGTCTTCCAACAGGGCGGGGAACCGGATCATCATCACGTTATCCTTCATTTTGACATGGCTCCTGATATCGAAGAACTGAATTTTACGACATGATCCCGACTTAATAAAAATATACTGACATCATTCTGCATCATTCAACATCATTATAGATGCACTGAAGTTGCTTTTCAAGACTTTTACGCACCCGCTCTTTTCGGACGGCTGCAAAATTTTAAGGGAGCGAGCGACATGTTTGATTTCGACACGCTGCTTGGCTTGATCCGTCAAAGGAACATGCTTTGCATGACTTACGAGGAGAAAATGCAGTCTATGATCACCTGCGACGAAGACGATTTGACTTCCGTGGCGCAGGTGCTGAAGGAGATATCAGGTCAGATCGATGAGGTAAACAGGCAGATAGAGCTCCTGGCAAACGGAGCTCCCGAAAGCCGTGATGAGATCATCTCGGCTTCTTTCGGCAGGGGCAGCAGGGAGGACCTGAATGAAGATCTGCGTAAAGTATTTGACGCTGCCTGGGATGGTTTTGCCAGTTTGAACCGTGCGGAAAATTCTTCACTGATAGTTACCGAACGGATCAAGGATCGCCTGCAGGAGATCGAAAAGCAGATCCGAAAGCTCAGTGTTCAGCCGAAAATAATCACATATCTCAACAGCGGAGTTGCGTCCGGGACCGGAGGAGGAAAAATCGACAGCAATATTTGAATATTTCTGTAAAGATTTTTGAAAATCTGACGATATATATAACAGAGACGTAATTTAGCAGATTCGTTTCAAGCTGTGGGAGTTTTCTCTCAGGTTGGAGGTTTACATAGATGCCAAGTATCTATCCTGCAAACTCAACTGCGTCCACGTCACCGGGCGCATATTCAAGCAAAGGCATATCCGGCCTTCAGTCGGGAATCGACACCGAACAGATGGTAAGGGATATGCTGTCCGGCACGCAGGCCAAAATCGACAAAGCCAAACAGGAAAAGCAGCTGCTTGAGTGGAAACAGGAACTTTACAGAAGCGTGATCAAATCACTTTCGGCTTTTCAGACCAAGTTTTTCAGCTTCAGCAATGAGAAGACGAACCTGCTGTCAAGGTCATTCTACAACACGATGACTGCAAAGTCTTCTTCGGCAGCCATATCCGCAATAGCGTCCTCATCAGCGCTGCAAGCTACTATGAAGATCGATTATGTGTCGCAGCTTGCCACCCAGACGAAGATATCTGCAGGCAGTCGTGCAACGGGCGCTCTTGAAGGGACGTTCAGCATCGATGCTTTGTCTGATCTCATGAATGAAAGAAAACTTCGGATATCCGTAGGAGAAACCGAATCTGAGATAGTTATAAGAGGAAACACAGAGGCCTCGATCATTGCAAACCTCAACTCGGAGCTGAATGATGCGTTCGGAGAAGGAGTCATATCCGCAACGGTCGTTGAAGGCACACTGGTGCTGAAAGCGGCTGATGAAGAGCAGACAATAAAAATTCTCGAAGGTTCGAACCAGACCGCTCTGGCCATACTGGGATTGAAGGAAGGCACTGAGGCGAAAGGCGAGGTAAGCAGTACCCTTGATGTTTCGCAGGCAAGCAGCCAGCTGACCGTGACCCTTGACGGGATTTCAAAGACCATCGGGCTGAATACCGAAGCTGAGGATGTGTCTGAATTTGTGGCAAGCCTGCAGGATTCGCTGACCAGGGCCTTCGGAAATGCGGTAAGAGTGACCGAAAGCAACGGGATCCTGCGATTTACGCCGATGAAGACGACTTACGATAAAAACGGAAATCCCGTTGTTTCTGAAGATCAAACAAGGCAGATAGTCCTTTCCGGCAGCAAAGCGGTCATGGACGTGCTGGGCATGCAAAGCGGCAAGTCCAACAAGATATCTTCCGGAATGAAACTTGGTGACATCAATTTCGCAAGGCAGCTCACAGGCCAGGTGGATCCGGATACAGGTGCAACTGTCTATCGTTTTTCGATCAACGGAACCGAGTTCACTTTCACGTCCGAAGATACTATAAGTTCCCTTATATCGAAGGTGAACGCCAGCGACGCCGGAGTCACCATTACATATTCTTCACTTGAGGACAAGTTCTTCCTGACTTCAAAGGACTACGGTGCCGGTTTTGACATAACGATGGAAGACGGGGACGGCAGCAACCTGCTGTATAGTCTTTTTGGTGACGATTATACGGTTGCCGCAGGCCAAAATTCCATCCTGAGCGTCAACGGAGTGGAAATACAGAGGAGCGGCAACAGCTTCACGATAGACGGCGTCACGCTTACATTGAAGGAATTGACGGACACCCCGGTTTCTATAGAAGTCGAGCGCAATTCGGATCAGATCCTGGAAGGGATAGTCGAATTTGTCAACGAGTATAACAAGCTGATCGATGAGCTCAATGATCTCATCAGGGCAAAACCCACTTACAGGGACTATCCTCCGCTGACCGACGCACAGAAGAAGGAGATGTCGCAGCGCGATATCGAGCTCTGGGAAGAGAAGGCCCGCGAAGGACTCCTTCGCAACGATCCGACGATTTACAACCTGCTGAACAGCATGAGAAATGCGCTGTACAGCAGGATACCCGGAGCGGCATATGCTCTCTATGACCTGGGTATTGAAACTTCGGGCTTATATTCAGATTACGGGAAGCTCGTTATTTCGGATAAGTCCAAGCTCCTTAAGGCATTGGAGTCTGATCCCGAATCGGTCAGGATGCTGTTTACCGATGAAGTAAAAGGCATAGCTTCACAAATCAACAATCTGATCAATTCAGCGACAAAGGTAAGTTACGCATCATCCGGTTCACTTGTACGGCTGGCGGGAACGTCCGCCTTCACAGGCAGGAGCACTATCGACCGCCAGATAGAACAGATCGAACAGCGGCTTGAAAGACTCCAAAAACAGTACAACACCGAAAAGACGCGGTACTGGAACCAGTTCAACAGGATGGAAGAACTTATTGCTGTAATGTATCAGCAGAGTTCATGGTTATATTCGATGTTCAACTATTAGAAAATTGATCAAGGATTAGCGGAGGAATGTATAATGGCACTTGCCGCGTACGACAAGTATCGGGAACAGACAATAATGACGATGACCCCTGGAGAAATGGTCGTCCGCCTTTTTGAGGAAAGCGAGAAGCAGATCAGCTTCGCCATTATGTGTATCGAGAAGAAGGACATTCAGGGGGCAAATGCGTCGCTGCAGAAGGCTCAGAGGATATTCAACTATTTGAAAGCATCCCTTGATTTCAAGTATCCGATATCCAGAAACCTTTCCGAGCTTTATGACTTTTTCAACAGGAGGCTCATTGAGGCGAACATCAAGAAGATAAAGGAGCCTGCGGAAGAGATACTTCCACTGGTCACCGAACTTCGGGAAGCTTTCCAGCAGGGCGAGCGCCTCGCACGGATGAAATAAAACCTCTTAACATATATATTCGTTGCAGACTCCCGTGCCATGGACAGCCAGGCACGGGGGTTTTTGTCACGCCGGAAATGGACTGTCAGATGAGGGTAATTTTGGATGCCCTTGAAATCTGCAATATTTCGACATAAAACTTGATTTTTTTTCAAAATTTGCTAAAGTAATTGATGAAGGGTCCGATAAGTAAAGATAGGCGGAGGTGTTTTCGATGCAGCTGTTCAACAATTCGGAATTCAAGGCTATGCAGAAGGCAATGGATATGCTTTGGCTGAAGCAGAAAGTCATATCAAACAACATTGCCAATGCCGAAACACCCGGATACAAGGCAAAATCAGTTTCTTTCAAAAATGTGCTCAGTTCGGAGTATTACCGCAGACACCCCGAAATGGTCGACGAGCTCGAACCGGTCGTCACTGTTGACAACTCCACATCGATAAGGGTCGACGGAAACAATGTCGATCTTGACAAGGAGAGCCTGGAGCTCTGGAGGACTTATGCCCAGTACTCGTATCTGCGTGAAAGGATGTCCGGTCAGTTCAAAAACATGCGGTATGTAATAAACAACCTGTAAACTCGTGAGACAGTGCATCAGATCAGGGTATTGTAAATGAAAGCACGATGGAGATGTGTAGTATGTCGTTTTTAAATTCGTTGAATATCGCCGGCTCGGCGCTGACGGCTGAGCGCTTTCGAATGAATATAATCGCGCAGAACATAGCAAACCAGAACGTTACCCGGACGGAGGACGGAGGGCCTTACCGCCGCAAGCAGGTGGTCTTTCAGGAGCGCAGGCTGGACTTCAAGTCGGTCCTGAAAGGGAAACAGACCCAGGTTTCGGGACAGGGCGGCGTACGCGTGTCGGAAGTCGTCGAAAGCGATGAACCGTTCAGGATGACATACGATCCGACCCACCCCGACGCAAACGAAGACGGATACGTCCTCCTGCCCAATGTGGACACGTCGGAAGAAATGGTGGACTTCATGGCTGCGTCGCGCGCTTACGAGGCAAATATCACCGCGCTCAACATAGTCAAGGCCATGGCGATGCAGGCGCTTGAGATCGGCAAATAGCCATAAAGATAAGTGTGCATGCAGGAATCAGAAGGAGTGGTTTGAAGTAATTTCTTGTGTGTTAAATTAATGTCAAAATGTGTAGAATTATGACTTTGAAGTAAAATATTTTATGAAGTTTGTTGACAAACTTCGACAGTAAGTTTATACTATTGAATAACAGTTCAGGGATAGAATTGGATATATGTTCATGTTAGAGACAACATGAGGCATTATGAATTGTACCAGGGATGGTTAGGTTCATTTCATAATGGTTTTCAAAATGTTGTTAAGGGCACAATTAGCGAAAGCTAATCTCGCAAAGCTATAGGGTCTAAACCCGAAAGGGCATGACAGCCAGTTGCCATATATCACCGACTGCTAGCTTTATGCTGGTCTTTTTGTGATATTCGAAAACTGTTGTGAATTGTGCCTAGATATCTTAACAGATCCGGGTGCAATTTATTTTTTTAGCTTTCGCATAAAGCCCGGTCATATACCGGCACGGATGTCTGAAACATCGAGCTTTGATTTATTTTAGGAAGTAATATATATGGAGTGGTAAGGTATGTATATAGTTCCGATATCACAAATGCCGCCTGTTTCATCCCTTGGTGCAGTGACCCCGAAAAGTGAAAGCAGCAGTACGACTTCCAAAACGGAGCTGCCTTTTTCCGAGGTCATCAGGGAGGCATACAGAAATCTGACAGAGCAGCAGGAGATCGCAGCAATGGATGCCTTTGAGCTGGCACTGGGTGAAACGGACGACCTGCACACGCTGATGATCAATGCCGAAAAGGCGTCGATAGCCCTGGAACTGACAGTTCAACTTACGTCCAAGGCTCTCAATGCGTACAACGAGATCATGAGGATGCAGATCTGAAAAGTATAAACTGTATAAAAAATGTGGTAGGGTAGAATGTTGAATCAGGCGAAAAAGATATTGGGCCAGTTTAAGGAGTTCTGGGAAAAGCAGACCAAGAAGAGAAAAATAATAATGCTGGGCGTGATTGGCGGGATCGTTTTAGTGTCCGTAATTGCTGCTGTATTGCTAAATTCAGGAAAAGACGGTTATGTCGCGTTATATACCGGGCTGGAGGCAAATGAGAGCATCGAAATTTACAGGATGCTCCAGGATTTGTCTGTTCCGGCCAGGATCGATTCGTCGGGGCAGATCCTTGTTTTGGAAAGAGACAAGGATATGCTCCTTATTCAGTTGGCGGCGCTTGGATATCCAAAGTCCACCCTGAGCTACGATATTTTCACGAACAATGCCGGACTTACTACAACGGAATTTGAAAAGAAACAGTACCTGCTGTTCCAGCTGCAGGAAAGGATAGCGGATACCATAAAGCATATTGAGGGTGTCAGGGACGCCATCGTGACATTGGTCATACCCGAAGAAAGCAGCTATGTCTGGAACAACGATTCCAACCAGAAGAGCTCGGCGTCGGTCTTGATCACGATGAAAGACGGTGTGCGCCTGTCATCCGACAAGATTGCGGGCATCAAGAACCTGATCGCTTCGGCTGTACCGAAAATGAGCCCCGAAGACGTCATACTCGTCGATGCGGCCACCTCCCTGGAGATGGTTGAGGATGATAATAAGCAGGACAATACATACAACCTCAACAGGCTGGATTTCGAGTCCCAGCTGGAGCAGAACCTTGTCAACAAAGTAAAAGAAGTTCTTTCCCTGGCCTATTCTGAGAATGAGATGCGCGTAGCCGCAACGGTGGTCATTGACTACAGCAGGATGATAACCGAGCAGATGGAGTACAAGCCGGAAGAAAACGGCCAGGGGGTCCCATATAAACTTTATGAAAGCTATAAGATGGATCCCGAAGATCTTGCATCCGGTATTCCTGGTGAGGAGACGAACACGGATGTACCGATATATGTAGACAGTGATGACGACGGCAAACCGGATACAGTTTATTATGTCCGTGATGTTGACTACTTTGTAAGCTACATAAAGCAGCAGATAGAAAAGGATAATACGCAGTTGGTTGACGCATCGATCGCGGTTTCTCTCAAGGACGGTGCCATGACAGAAAGGAAAAGGCAAAACATCATAAGCCTCGTTTCTGACGCAACGAACGTTCCTGAGGAAAACATCACGGTCTTTGATCTGATGGCGCCTGTCGAGGAAGCAGAGCCGCCCGCTGCAGATGATGAACCGCAGGTGAGTTTGTTGGATCAGTTCATGCCATTCATTTTGATCGGAGCCGGCGTCCTTGCATCACTCATAGTCATCCTCATCATAGTGCTTATCGTTATGAGAAGCATAAGGAAGAGAAAGGCCAGGAAGAAATCCGAAGCCGAAGAGCTCGAGGAGCAGCTTCAGGAAGCTCTCAGACATGAAGAGGAAGAGCAGCGCAGGAAGCTCCGCGATGCGGCCCTGGCAAGCCTCAATCAGGAAAACAAGATCACCGAGGAAGTCAAGCAGTTTGCTAACGAAAACCCCGAAATCACAGCGTCACTTATCCGTTCCTGGCTTAAGGAGGCTGAATAGAGATGGCGACCCGCAGATTTCCTTCCTCAAGACTTACCCCGTTGCAAAAAGCTGCGGCGGTCATCATCACGCTGGGAAGCGAAAATGCTTCGAAGATATACAAGTTCCTGCGTGAGGATGAGATCGAGAAGCTGTCTGTCGAGATCGCGAAATTCGACCACATATCTCCTGAGGAGATCCGAGAAATAGTAGAGGATTTCTACGGCTTATGCATTACAAAGAAAGTGATCTCCGAAGGAGGGATCGAGTATGCGAGGGATGTCCTTGAAAAGGCATTTGGCCCGAAGCAAGCTGCATCATATATGGAACGCGTGACAAGGTCCCTGCAGACCCGCGCATTCGAATTCGTGCGCAAGGCAGACTATAAAAACCTGTTGGCCATCCTTCAGAACGAGCACCCTCAAACGATCGCACTCATCCTTTCATACGCGCGTGCCGACCAGGCTGCCCAGGTCCTTGCCGAGCTTCCGAAGGACCGGCGGATAGATGTCGTTGAGAGGATCGCCAACCTGGACAGGGCCAATCCGGAAATCATAAGACTTGTTGAGGAAGTCCTTTCCAAGAAGTTTGAAAACATCGTAGTAGATGTGGTCGAGATCGGCGGCGTCAACTACATGGCCGACATAATGAACCAGGTCGACCGCGGAACGGAAAAACAGGTATTTGACGAGTTGTACGCTCGCGATCCGAAACTTGCCGATGAGATCAGGAAGCGCATGTTCGTATTCGAAGACATCGTATATCTGGACAACCTCTCGATCCAGACCTTCCTGAGGGCAGTAGATACCAAGGATCTTGCGATCGCGCTGAAAGCGGCAAATCCGGAAGTTGCGGAAGTCATATTCCAGAATATGTCATCCCGTATGCAGGAGACCATCAAGAGCGATATCGAATATCTGCATAACGTACGGCTTCGTGACGTTGAGGAGGCTCAGCAGCGCATAGTGTCCATCATCCGAAATCTGGAGGAGGAAGGCGCGCTGGTCATCTCGAAGGGCGGAAAGGATGATGTATTTGTATAGGGTCATCAAGCCTGATACTGTTTACTTTTCAGACAATGTATATACAGTGGATTTCAGCTTACCCAAACCAGTAAAGAACCCGGACGTTTATGATGATGACGGATCCGGCGGGGATCCCGGCAGCAACGCAGAAAGCCGGGCCTACGCAGACCCCGTCGATCTTCCGGCTGATGAAACCGTTTCGGAAGAGGATGTATGGAATCGGTTGAAGGAAATGCTTGAACTGGAGCGCCAGTTAATCATCAGCCAGGCCTACAAGGAGGCTGCAGGCATCCAGACACAGGCTTATAACGAAGGTTTGAGGAAGGCGACGGAAGAAAAAACAGCGGAAATCAGCCAGGCGATCAGCAGGGTCGAAAGTGCAGTAGCCGACATCAGAAACTTTGTAAAATCAAGACTCGACGAATATGAGCAAATACTGGTCGACATTTCGGCTGAGATAGCTTCCAAAGTGTTGCACCGGAAAATCGAGCAGGACGACTCTGTTTTGACTGAACTGGTTCGCACTGCCGTCAGCGAGGTAAGAAACTCGGAATGGATCTCCGTAACGCTGTCAGACAAACTCAAAATGTCCCTGCAGGAGCTTGAGCGTACGATCAGACCGGCAGTTATGGACGGCAAGCTCGAGGTGGTTACAAAGAACGTTCCGCCGGGGACCTGCGTCGTCGAAACGCCCGACGGGATCGTGGACGCATCGATTGAAACGCAGATCAACAACCTGAAGAATTTGCTTGAGCAAATCCGGACCGCTTAGCTGCAGGGAAAGGGGGAAATGAGTTGCAGTTCGCTCAGATAAAAAGGAATATTCAAAAATGCGACTTGTTTACCCGACTGGGACGCATAGAACAGATCGTAGGCCTTACAGTCGAGGCGACCGGCCCCGCGTGCAATATCGGTGACATATGCATAATCGCATCCGAGGACGGGGAACGGGAGATGCCGGCAGAAGTGGTAGGTTTCCGGGGAAGCAAGGTCCTTCTGATGCCATACGGGGACATGAGCGGTATCGGGTATGGAAGTGTCGTCAGGAATACCGGAAAGCAGCTTCAGATAAGGGTAGGAAAGGATCTGATCGGAAGGACCGTTGATGCGATGGCAAATCCGATCGACGGGGGGCCTCCGATCAGGGCCGAGGCATATTATCCCATCAAGGGCGCGCCGCCGAATCCCCTGGATAGGCCGAGGATCCGGGAACCCATACAGATAGGGATCAAGGCGATCGACGGTTTGCTGACGATCGGCAAGGGACAGCGCATGGGGATATTCGCCGGCAGCGGCGTGGGCAAGAGCACGCTAATGGGCAGCATAGCACGGAACGTTAGATCGGACGTAAACGTCATCGCACTTGTAGGCGAGCGCGGCCGTGAAGTCATGGACTTTATCGAAAACTCCCTGGGCGAGGAAGGCCTCAAGCGTTCGGTCCTTGTGGTGGCCACTTCCGATCAGCCGGCCATGATGAGAAGCAAATGTGCCCTGACTGCCACCACGATAGCCGAGTATTTTCGCGACCAGGGCAACGACGTCCTCCTCATGATGGACTCCCTGACCAGGTATTGCATGGCGCTGAGGGAGATAGGGCTTTCCATCGGGGAACCCCCGGTCGCAAGGGGATATACGCCGTCGATATATTCTGATCTTCCAAAGCTTCTCGAGCGCGCAGGCAACTTCGAGAAAGGCTCCATAACAGGACTCTACACTGTACTCGTCGAAGGAGACGACTCCAACGAACCGATTTCGGACACGGTCAGAAGCATCATAGACGGGCACATAATGCTCTCGAGAAAGATCGCCGCGAAAAACCATTATCCTGCCATTGACGTTCTCGTCAGCCTCAGCAGGCTCATGTCCGAGATCGCCGGCCCGGAACATATCCGGATGGCAGGACGGCTCAGGAGTATCCTGGCGTTGTACAATTCAAATGAAGACCTGATCAATATAGGTGCTTACAAAATGGGGACAAACCCTGAGCTGGACCACGCGATCGCATGCAAGAACAGGATAGACGATTTCCTGAAACAGAGGACCGATGAAAACTTCGATTTGAAGGATACCCTCAGGATCATGGCGGAGGCCATACAATGAAGCCGTTCAGCTTTACACTTCAGAGGCTGCTTGATTTCAAGGAGCGCATGCTGGAAAAGGAAAAACTCACACTTGCCGCCCTAAGGGTCGAACAGCGGAAGCTGCAGGACCTGATCGATCACTTGCTTGATCAGATCTCCCTGCTGCAGGACATGATGAGGAAAAAGGCGGTAGAGGGTGCCTTTGCATATGAACTGCAGAGCCTCCAGTACCAGGTAGATATTTGCAAACACAAGCTCAGGAGCGCACGCGAAGAGAAGAAAAAAGTGGATCTGCAGGTGGAACGGCAGTTGCAGACAGTCCTCACAGTTGACAGGGAAAGGGCACAACTGGAAAAGCTCAAAGAAAAGCAGCTGGAAGAGTACAGGCTTGCCGAGTCACGGGAATCTGCCGAAATCATATCCGAATTCGTCTCCATGAATCTTATCAGGGAAAACAGCCGGTTAGGAGCATGAGTGACCGGTCTGATACAGGAATCATATGAAAGGGGGTGATTGTGATAGATGTGAACACAATAAGGGGTTTGCGACCTGATGCACAAACGGCGGGGCCGCATAGACCGGCAAATGAGCCAAAGGGCAAGAGCTCAGGCTTTTTCGAATTTATGATGAGCACTTTCCCGGCCGATAAGAGTTCCGGGATCCCCGCTCCTGCAGGACTGAAGCATAAGTCGGCAACCAGGCCGGCTGAAGGCATGGATCAAAATCCGGCTACGGAAGAGTTTGCGGAAAGCGATGGGAAAAAGCGATCTGCGCGACACGTGCAGGCACAGGATCACATGGCAGCCATTTACCCGTTTGGTTCGATGTTTGCAGATCCTCAGACGGTTCTACAGATCCACGTTGACGGAGGATCGTTGCCGGATGGGATGATCAGCCCGGAAGTCAACACAGGGATCCCGGCAACCATGCAGGCCGATCCGTTCGCAAGCAGCGGACGCATATGGCCCGGACCGGATGGAAGCCTTGATGTTCCTGCCGTAACGGTGTCCGCAGCCAGGTTAAACACGCTGGCAGAACAGGCAATTGGATCAAACGGCATCGATCAGGGAGTCGCAAATGGCTTTACCGATGCGGTATTCAACTCCGGGAGCCAGCTCTCAGACGCCTGGGAAATACATGATCCCGACATTCGTGGGGAAAGTGGCGGACTGCAAAGCGGATCCGTTTCCTCCGAATGGCACGGAATGTCAGATGCTATGTCGGATATCGCAGGCGAAAATACCCTGGTGACGGGCAGTCTGACATCGGTCAACGGCAATCG